>JACCDT010076417.1_pt1 | contig 32046 bp, 26 predicted proteins | sample 7446291 | NCBI WGS metagenome assembly JACCDT01 (sample SAMN15323446, study PRJNA562643) | freshwater metagenome | isolation source: river surface water | place: USA:Blue River Watershed | collected 2017-08-17
AACCCCAACCCCGACTCCAACCCCGACTCCAACCCCTGACCCAGAACCAGCAATTTGTAAGTCTCTTACGGCAAGTGTAACCTCACTTCCAGTTGGTGGTGGCAACGTAACCCTTACTTGGGTTTCAGAAAAGGGAACATCAGCTACTCTTACCCCAGACGGATCAGCGGTAGCGCTCAATAGTTCAAAGACTGTGAACGTAACGAATGACACCACGTTTGTCTTCCGTGTTGCGAACGCAGACGGAGCAGACACCTGCCAGGTACGCGTTGATGTGGCTGACCAAGTAGTACCAAAGTGTGACTTCTTGAATGCTAGTCCAACGAACCTTCCATACGGTGGCGGTACCGTGAACCTCTCATGGGGGACCACGAACGCAACGAAGGTGACGCTCGTTGGATACGGTGAAGTTGCTGCAGACGGCTCACGCAGTGTGTCAGTCACAAACGACACCACGTTCCGTTTGACGGTTGAAAACGGTGCAGCAAGTGCTGATTGTACAGTATCTGTAAACGTGGGAGAGCAGGAGTACGCTCCATCATGTGATTCGTTCACTGCGTCACCAACCTCACTTCCATACGGCGGTGGCACTGTGAATCTTTCATGGGCTACCTCAAACGCTGGAAAGGTTTCAATTGATAACGGTATCGGTGAAGTGTCAGCTGACGGTTCACGTAGTGTCTCAGTCACACAAAATACTACCTTTACGTTGACGGCTGAAAAGGCTGGTCAGTCAACCAAGACCTGTACAGTACACGTAACGGTTGGTACACAGGATACGCTCTCATGTGCCAACAACGTTCGCTTTACTGCAAATGACTACTCACTTCCATACGGTGGTGGCAACGTGACCCTCTCATGGGACACCAATAACCTCGATGCGATTGCAATTACTGATATTTCAAACCCTGCGTTTGATGGATCAGCTACAGTTTCACTTGGTGACGATAAAACCTACACCCTCACCGCAACAAAGGATGGCCGTTCAGTCCAGTGTCCGCTTACGATTGAAGTAGCTGAGCGTTCAGGTGGCGGTGGCGGATCTTCAAGTCCAAAGTGTACACTTAAGGTTTCTGATGATGAAATCAAGCGTGGCCAGGAAATTACCTTGAGTTGGACCACAACTCGTGTCGAAGATGTTGTTATCAAGGATAACCACGGAAACGTACTCGTTGATGGTGATGATAAGGATGACCTCGATGGGTCAATCAAGATTCGCCCAACCAAGGACACTACCTTTACCCTCGTTGGTGAAAAGGGTTCACGCGAAAAGACCTGTAAGGTAGAAGTAGAAGTTGAGGATGGAGTTTCAATTACTGAAACCCGCAACCAGTTGCCATTGGTAGCCGGTATCTCACTTACACAGGTACCGTACACCGGTTTTGAAGCCGGTCCGATGCTGACGACTATCTTCTACGCGCTCTTGACGATTTGGGGACTCTTTGTAGCCTACGTCGTTGCCGTACGTCGCGATATGATTGGTGGCGTTTCACTCGCTGGAGCACACGATCATGTGCCGTACACTGAAGCAAGTAGTGATGTACAGACTGATGTATCACCAGCCGCAGAATATGTTGCTACAGTTTCGACACCAGATGTACCAGCTAACTTGCCAACCGGCATTGCGCCAGTTGTAGGATACGCTGCAGCAGTAGTTGCAGAGAACGTAATGACCGAAGCAGAAGTTGATGCTTCAATTGAAATGACTGAGCTTGAAAACCGAGCACATCTTCAGAAGGCGCTCTTCTCTTCAGATGCTATGCGGTACTTTACCAAGGTAACAGCAGCCGATGAGCGCATGACTGCACTCGATCAGTTGATTGCGAAGGCAAAGTCTGCGTTTCCAAGTGAAGATGGATGGTTGGTTATTAACCTTACCCGTCTTGAATCACTCCTTGAGACGAACAATGCTGCCGCTACTATCGCAGCTGAAGTAACAGCTGGAAACGGCGGTTCACTCGCAGAAGCGATTGTTACCGGCAACATCGTTGCTGCCTACCAGCTCATCGCACATCGCCCAATGATTGCATTGGCTGATGCTGCCGCTGAACTTGATGCTGTAGTACGCGCTCGTCGCGGTGAAGTGGTAACCCTTTCAACTATGTTGGCTGAGGAGACTGCTGCACTTACTGACGGTCAGATTGCTGCTGCTATTAAGGCACTCACCAGTGCACTCGATGGGGTATACACCTCTGAAGAAGAAGCTGTGAAGATGGCTATCATGAAGGCAGTAAAGGCAGTCGTATAATACCGACCGCACCACATACAAAAAACTCCCCGTTTGGGGAGTTTTTTGTAGTATGTGGTGTACCGATATAAAAAAGAGACCCGCTTTGGGTCTCTTGTACGTGTATGTGATTACTCTTAGTGCCGAAGGACAAATTGTGCCGGGGCGAGTGGGTGGCGAACGAGACGCGCAATGACGAAGCGACCGTTGCCGATATCTGAAAGGAGACGGACGATGACCACTTCGCCTTCGGTGGTCGATTCGTCTCCTGCTCTCCGATAGCGCGGCGCCAGTTCGTCAGTGTAGCGGCGGTTGGGGTCCAAAAGCTGGGCAAAGTGCTTGCGGGGGATATAGAGGGTTTTCTGTGGCCGCGGCAATTGCGGCTTGAGTGATGTCGGCTTGCCTAGGTCTTGCTTCAGGGCTTTGCGCATCATTCGTACAATCATCAGTTTTCCTTCACTTGTGCTGTCCGTTCAGCACTTTAACACAATTACAGTATTTGTCAAACTAGCGTGGGGGATAGTAAAACCGCCGGCAAGCGTTGCATGCCGGCGGTTTTGTAGGTGGTATGTTACTGCGCTTTAGAAACGTTTTCTTCAGTGAGTTTATGTACCAATGCGTCCAGACTGAGTACTTCATTGGTCCCATCCCGCTTCTCAAGGGTCACCGTACGATCAGCTACCTCTTTGTCGCCAAGGACAATGAAGTAGGGGAGTTTATCGTTTTTGGCTGCACGGATTTTCTTGCCCATTGATTCGTTTTCAGCCGCAACGCTTGTCCGAAGCCCGGCTGCCTTGAGGGTAGCGAAGACCTCATCAGCGTACGCCACATGGACGTCGGCAACAGGGATAATGCGCGCCTGCTCTGGAGCAAGCCAGAGTGGGAACTGACCGCCGAGGTGCTCAATAAGGACAGCTGAAAAGCGTTCAATAGAGCCCATGATAGCGCAGTGAATCATGACGATGCGCTCTTTTTCGCCTTTTTCGTTGATGCAGCTGAGGTCAAATCGCTCAGGGAGATTCATATCAAGCTGAATGGTAGCTACCTGGTGTTCACGGCCAAGTGAATCTTTGGCCATAAAGTCGAGCTTAGGGCCATACATGGCAGCTTCACCCGGAGCCTCGAAGTAGTCTGCATTGCGTTCCTTCGCGATGTCGCGGAGTGCATTCTCAGCATTTGCCCAAATTTCAGGGGTGCCGAGATACTTCTCCATTTCGCTTGGCTCATGGAAGGAGAGGCGAACGCGCAAGTTGAAACCGAAGGTGCCGTAGAAGGTGTCGATGATATCCCAGATACGGAAGAATTCATCCTTCACTTGGCTGTGACGACAAAACACATGTGAGTCGTCTTGCGTGATAGAGAGTACACGAGTGAGTCCACCGAGTTCGCCTGACTGCTCGTCGCGGTACACCATAGTAGTTTCAGCATAGCGCTGTGGCATGTCGCGGTAGCTATGTGGCTGGCGGTCAAAGATTTGCGTGTGGTGTGGGCAGTTCATTGGCTTCAGGGCGTACTCTTTACCTTCACGAGTGGTGATACGGAATAGTTCATCGGCAAACTTATCCCAGTGACCTGAAGTGACGTAGAGGTCTTTCTTCGTGATGTGGGGGATAGTGACCCGCTGGTAGCCATGCTTTTCGCGGAGTTGCCAGATGAACGTATCGAGTTGGTGACGAATGAGGGTACCTTTTGGTGTCCAGAGGGGGAGTCCGGCGCCAACGAGCTCAGAGAAGGTGAAGAGGTCGTGCTCACGGCCGAGCTTTCGGTGGTCACGCTTCTTGGCTTCTTCGAGTTGATGGAGGTAGGCATCGAGCTCTTCGCGGTTTTCAAAAGCGAGGCCGTACACACGGGTGAGCATCGGGTTCTTCTCATCGCCGCGCCAGTAAGCACCAGCTACCTTATCGAGCCGGAATGAGTCGGCATCAATTTCATCTTTTGGGTGTTCACAGTGACCACCTCGACAGAGGTCAGTAAAGCCGCCACACGTGTAGAGGGTAATTGCTTCGCCGCGACCGACAATTTCGTCGATGAGCTCAAGCTTGTACTGGTTTCCCGCAAAAACCGCCCGCGCTGCGTCAGGGGTTACTTCCTCATGGGTGAACTCGGTCCAGGTATTGAGGAGTTTCTTCATGGTCTTCTGAACTTCCTTCAAACCTTCATCGTTGAGAATTTCACCACCGGTAAAATCGATGTCGTAGTAGAAGCCGGTATCGATGGCTGGTCCAAGGGTAAGTTTGGCGTGCGGGTAGTGCTTCACGACCGCTGCGGCCAAGAGGTGAGCTAATGTGTGTCGCTTATTATGTAAGTCTTGTTGCATGGTTTGGGTAAACACCCAAAATGAGCGAACTGCTTCGTTAGGGAGCCTCTAGTCGCTGTCACCGTATACCTGATACGGCTCCTGCGCCAGCTTCTCCCTGCCTTGCATTTCATCTCATTTTGGGCGTTGAAATGATATGTTGATAAAAAAACGCCCGGGTAAAAATATAACAACGTTACATTTTTACCCGGACGATTCTGATCGCGGTTCCACCGAGTTTCCAGGGCAGTATGCTGCCTGGCGCTTCATTGGTTTCGGATTAGGTCGTTACGGACAAACTTTATTGCATACTATGTATGGTATGGAATAAAGTTTCGGTGGTTGGTAGCCACCGCAATCTCTGAATTTAAGTAATCCTACCATTACGTTCCAAAACGTCAATTTTAGAAAATATTAAAAAATCGCACCAACCTATCGGGGTGCGATTGTCTAAAACTTTTGCAGCACCTGCGCAATGGCAGCTTTGCTGTGGGCAGTGGCAAGTCTCGTAAGGAGTTTTTGCCACAGCACCATGGTGTCCTCATTGTGGTAGAAAAAATGTTCTATACGAACACCTTGTGTAATGGCGTCGGTAGGAAACGGTACGCGTTCCACCACTTGGCACGGCACGTGCCACTGGAGCGGGAGCAGAAGGGGGTTACCTGCCTGTACCTTGGGCAGACCGTTTGGTCGAACGGTGAGGCGGTACGGTGCCTGTTCAACCAACGATTCAATGTCGGTCACTGGCCATTTTTTTGTCTGCACAAAGAAATTTGGTCCGGGGTAGTCAGAGGCGGGGATACGGATTACTTTGTCCGCTACCACATGCTCAACATCGAATGAAACTACCTCATTCTTGAGGCGACTACGATATCGTACCCTAAGCGTAATTTCTTTGGCTCCGTGGGTTTCAAAGAATTTACCCACTTTTTTATGAACGCGGTCCATACGAAAGCTCCTTGCTTTGGTGGTTCAAATCTTGATATACCGTACTGTATATTTAGAAAAAGTCAACCCTACACAGTTACGTGTACCTTGGGTATGTCCGACACTATGCCCTGGTGGTGCGGGGCTGTTTTGGTCGGGTACTATGCTGTGGATGATTCTGTTGGCGCGAGCGCTTTGAGTTTATCTACCAAAATACTTGGCTCATCGTTGCGGATAGAGAGCTTGCCTTTAACTGCCACACAGGTGCCAGGGACGAGGAGGTCTTTGGAGGCTGCGTAAGTTTCCGGGAAGGCAACCATTTCGATGTTGTCGGTTTGGTTGGCAAGCAGGATAAATGCCATGCGGTCTCCTTTTTTAGTGAGGAGTTCTTTGACTGTCTCAATCATGCCGGCAGTAACGAGTTCACCTTTCATACGCACCATTGGAAGTTCTTGTTTTTCTTCGACCGCTTTTCTGATTTCACCAATCTTGGTGCGCTTCTCAATGTCGGCCTTAAATTGATCGAGTGGGTGACCCGATACGTAGACACCGAGGAGTTCTTTTTCCCAGAGGAGTTTTTGCTCTTTGCTTGCCGGCTCACACGGTACAAGCGTGAGGTCGTTGATAGCAGTATCCATACCGCCAAAGAGCGAGTCTTGACTCGATTCCTTGCCGGACACGTGCTCTCGGTTAAAGGCGAGCATGTTGTCGATGTTGTGGTACATGAGACCGCGCTCACTGAAGCGATCGAGCGCCCCGGTCATCACGAGCGCTTCAAGTGACTTCTTGTTTAGGTTTTTGTTGTGGACGCGTGAAAGGAAGTCGGCAAGTGAGGCAAACGGACCATGCTGCTTTCGCTCTTCAATGATTGCGTCCGCAATGCCTTCGCCGAAGTTTTTGATTGTTGTCAGTCCAAAGCGAATGCGCGCATCATTTCCGTGTTGGGCTGGTACTACGGAGAAGGGTGAGAACGATTCGTTGATATCTGGCGGCAAGACCACAATACCCATGCGTTCACACTCGTGAATGATTTCAGAAATTTTATCGGTATCGCCAGCGTCGGCAGTAAGAACAGCCGACATGTACTCATGCGGGAAGTTGGCCTTCATGTAGGCAGTTTGGTAGGCTACGCGGCCGTAGGAAGCAGCGTGCGCTTTATTGAACCCGTACGCGGCGAACGGCTCAATGAGTTTCCAGAGTCGGTCAGCCACACTGTGTGAGAGCTTGCCGTACTCGAGGAAGCCTTTCATGAGCTTATCTTTTTCGGCAGCCATTACCTCAGGTACTTTTTTACCCATCGCCTTACGGAGCTTGTCCGCATCAAGCCAGCTGTAGCCCGCGAGTTCAATCGCGGTCATCATCACGTCGTCCTGGTAGGTGATAACGCCGTACGATCGGTCGAGAATTTTCTCGAGCCGTGGGTCGAGGTAGGAGATAAGGCCTGGATTGTGCTTACGCTCAATGTACTGCGGAATCATTTCCATTGGGCCGGGGCGGTAGAGGGCTACCATCGCGTTGATGTCGTGAATGGTTGAAGGCTTGAGCTGCTTCAAGAACGAGGTCATGCCGGTACCGTTGAGCTGGAAGAGCCCCATGGTTTGCCCAGCAGCGAGCATATCAAACGTCTTATGGTCATCGAGCGGAATATTTTCGATATCAATATCAATATTGTGAATCTTTTTTACGCGCTTAACGGCATCAGCCAAAATGGCGAGGTTTTTGATACCCAAGAAGTCAAACTTCAAAAGCCCGACACCGTCTTCACCTACGGAATGCATCTCGTACTGGGTAATGAACTTACCGGTTTTGGTATCGAGCTGGATAGGGACGAACTCAGAAAGTGGCTCAGGAGCAATAACAACACCGGCGGCGTGTACTCCTACGTGCCGCGCGCGACCTTCAATTTTCTTCGCGAGGTCGATGACGTCGCGTGACTCACTGTCTTGCTTGTAGAGCTTTTGGAGGTCTGGTTCAATCTCGAGCGCTTTACTCAAGGTCATTGGGAAGCCTTGGCTACCCATAGGGACGAGCTTCGCGATACGGTCACCAACTGAGTAGGGGTGCCCAAGGGCGCGTGCGACATCACGCACTGCCGCGCGCGCCATCATGGTTCCGAAGGTACCAATCTGCGCTACTTTATCTTCACCGTATTTTTGTTTGGCGTACTCGATAATTTCATCACGCCGATTATCGGCGTAGTCCATATCGATATCGGGAGCTGACGGACGCTCTGGGTTTAGGAATCGCTCAAAGGGGAGCTTGTACTCAAGCGGGTCCACGTTCGTAATCCCGAGCACGTAGGTGGTATAGGAACCGGCCACTGACCCTCGAATGGTGGTGAGGATGCCGCGCTCGCGCGCTTCACGAATAAGGTCACCTACAGTTAAGAAGTACTTTGAGTACCCTTTATTCTTGATGACCTCAAGCTCGTAATCGATGCGCTGGCGATTGATAGGGTTATTGATGTCGTGCCCACGCCAGGCGACTCCTTCGTACGCTTGGTGCTTGAGCTCATCGTCTGGCTCGCGACCACTTTCAATCACGTAGTTCGGGAAGTACCACTTCGTACCAATGGGAATTTCTACATTGCACTGCTCGGCAATCTTGATGGTGTTCGCGAGAGCTTCCGGTTCATCAGCAAAGTATTCCTTGGCGGTTGCTTGGGAGATAAACGAAAAGTCTTCGTTACGCTGCTCACTAATATCGAGGACACCGCCACTTTGAATACGGAGCATTGCTTCGCGCGCAACGGCGTCACCTTTCTCCATGTAGTACACGTCGTGGGCTGCCACGAGTGGGGTGTTACTTTTCTTGGCGAGGGCTTTGATTTTTTCTTGCAACGCTCCGTGGTCGAGGATTTCGGGGTGGTGGGTGATTTCGAGGTAGAGGTTATCGCCGTAGACACTTTTGTACCAGTCGAGCTCGGCTTCGGCTTTGTCGAGGTCACCATTTTTGAGGTGCTGGGTAGTTTCACCGGCAAAGGAAGGAAGGATACAGAAAAGGTCACTCGCAAACTCTTTGAGGAGGTCATGGTCAACGCGGGGACGGTAGTAGAAGCCTTCGGTGTTGGATTGGGTTACGAGCTTAATCAGGTTTTTGTACCCATTGTTAGTTTTAGCGAGAAGAACGAGGCGTGCGCGGGGCTTATCAATTGGGTCCTTCATGAAGCGGGTCCGGGGCGCCATGAACGCATCAAGTCCAATGATTGGTTTGATTTCCTGGGCGATACAGGCCTTCATGTGGGCAATCGCGCCGTAGAGACCTCCGGCGTCGGTAATGGCCAGGGCATCTTGTCCATCGGCTTTAGCGGCTTTAGCCAGCTCTTTGCTAGTTGGAATAGCATTCAAGAGAGAATACTGGGAGTGAACGTGGAGGTGAATAAAGTCAGCCTGGAGTTTCGGGGTATCAGCCATAATGTGAGTAGTATAGCAAACTGCCTGGTATAGTTATAAACATGCAAAAATGGGTGATTGGAGTGGATGAAGCTGGCCGTGGCCCGCTTGCTGGACCAGTCTCGGTTGGGGTGGCGCTGGTGCCAACTGACTTTGATTGGCAGTTGATTCCTGGGGTGGGTGATAGTAAGCAGGTGAGTGAGAAAAAGCGGGAAGTTATTTACCTACGTGCGAAGGAACTTCAGAAAGCGGGGCAGCTTGATTTTGCAGTGGAACTGGTGTCGGCGAAAGTGATAGACACTAAAGGAATTGTGCCAGCGATTACTGCTGCGATGGCCAAAGCACTCAGTAGATTAGTTCAACCAAGGAGAGTCTTAGGTCAGGATGAAGTTTTAGTTAAGCTTGATGGGGGACTCAAGGCACCAAGGGAGTATGTCCATCAAGAGACCATCATTAAGGGTGATAGCAAAGAGAAAGTGATTGGATTGGCCTCGATTATGGCGAAGGTGACGCGAGATCACTACATGGAGCGGGTAGCCAAGAAAGCGGATTTTCTAGTGTATGACTTTGCGCAACATAAGGGATACGGCACCAAAGCGCACCGTGACGCAATTGCGAAGTATGGCCTATCCCCAGAGCACCGAGCGAGCTATTGTAAAAATCTCCAAATGTTGTAAGGTGTGTGGTCCGCTACGCAAAATGCATAGATGGGTATGTACAAATAGGAGGGAACATTTAATGCTCGACACGGGTAACGCGCAGTTTGAAGAGGCGATGACAAACGCTGGTTCTGCAGTCGGGGCTGCTCCGCTGACGTTTCCAGTACAGCTCATGGTTGCCAGCATCAACTTCCAGGCACATCTGGCCGAAGCTATGATTAGGCAGCCGATGACCTTCTGGTTCGGACTCTATACGGGTGCTTTTGTACCCCGTCGATAACGGCAGGTTGAGCCACCTATTTTTTATAATAGGTGGCTTTTAGTTTTCCCCAGAACTGTAGGTACATATTGCGTATACTCGTATTTTATTGTACAATCCAGAGTAGCAGAAACTAGTTCCTGGAGACATATACAAAATGAGTATCTTGACGCTGCAGCGCAAGAAAACGCCGTACTCAACGGCGCGCGATTTGAAAGCGATTTTCACTGAATTTAACCCTGATAGGTCCGAATGGACCGCTCCGCTGGTGCAAAACCTTGGTGGACGGGGTCGATCTGAAGAAGGATTGCTTAAATGGCTGTTGGCCCATGCCGGGTTGGCGCGTATCGACATCACAGAATTGGTCTATGAGTTGGCCATTGAAGGCTGTCTCAGTGACTTCTTCATTGATGATGCTGCAATCGATTTGATTGGCTGGGGGCTGCTCAAGAAGCCGTGTGAGCAGCTTCTCGAGATTGATCGCCAGCATCGGTTTGAAGCTGAAGTGGCTAAGCGGCAGCAACAAGCTGGTTTTTTCCTCAATCGGCGGCTGTCAGGAACACAGCGCAAGTAAACCAAAGGGTTGCCTATGGCAACCCTTTTCTATTGCTTTTTTATAGATATTTGCTATAGTTCTCGGCACTATGGTAATTCGAATGCGACACAACCGTTCGCAGACCAAACAGCGACGCAGTCATCACGCGCTTAAGGCTTCGCCTTTGTCTGTGTGTGCACACTGTGGGGCACAGCACCGACCACATCACATGTGCTTGGAATGCGGCTACTACAATGGGCGTCAAGTTATGGATCTCGAAGCGGTAAAGGCAGGGCGAGCAGCGCGTATGGCAGCTAAGCGTGAGGCAATTAAATCTCAGGCAGAATCAATTGCACCAAACGACGCAGCAGCAGTAGCAGAAAAGGCTCAGTAGTGAGTTAATCCACAAAAGTCCGGCTTTGGCCGGACTTTTGTGCGGTTATAGGTGCTACACTAAACGGCAGTACTAGTAGTGTTCATTAGTTTTATGGCGAATCGACATTTATCGCGATCAATTGTTCTTCAAACACTCTTTGAGTGGGATCTTAACGCTATCGACAAAAAAGAGATCCGTACGGTCCTTGACCGCAACGTTGAAGAATTCGCCGAAAACAAAACGGACACTCCCTTTATGGCCAAACTCCTCGATGGAGTTTTGGGTAAGCAACCCGAGCTCGACCAGGTCATCGAAAAGGCTGCCCCAGAGTGGCCAATCGACCGCATCTCTCCTGTTGATCGTAATATACTCCGGCTCGGACTCTTTGAGCTCCTCTTTGCAGACCGCAAAGAAGTACCAGCAAAAGTGGCCATCAACGAAGCGATTGAGCTTGCAAAGCAGTTTGGTGGCGAAAATAGTAGTCGGTTTGTAAACGGTGTACTCGGTGCTGTCTACAAAGAAATCGGTGAACCTGGTAAAGAAGAACAGGGTCGCAAGGCAAAGAAGAATATTCCGTTCGATCAAATGCCTGTGCAACGCCTCTCAGGCGCCGTGGTTTATGCGGAGCAGGATGGTGTGATGTACTTTGCCTTGGTGCACGACATTTTTGGGCACTGGACGCTTTCAAAGTCAAAGATTGCTGAAGAAGAGACAGTTGAAAATGGGGCAGTTCGTGCACTTCGAGAAGAAATAGGTCTCAATGTGGTCCTTGAAGCAGAGCTTGGGCACAACGAGTATGTAGCGTCGCACCCAGAGCTTGGTAAGGTACGCAAGCAGGTGACGTACTTCTTGGCTAAGGCGCCTTATAAAGAGCTCGCCCTCGAAAAGAAAGGTGGTCTTGATGATGCGCAGTGGTTTAAGGTCGCCGATATCCTCGACCTTAACTTTTACGAGGACATATTGCCAATTGTGACTAAAGCTGTCACTATGTTGGTAGCACGACGATAGCTGTCACCTGTGGTGACGGCATCCGATGATCGGGCCTGTGGCACTACCCACGGTTTATTCCATTGCATACCGTCGTTCGCATTATTTATCTCAATTATTTTATGGTGGATGGATTTGAAGACCAAGTGGACGTGCCGAAACTAGAGAAAATACTCGGGTATACTTTTACCGATAAGATGCACCTCGTGAGTGCCATGACCCACCGGTCGTACCTCAACGAGAATCGTGACGCGAGCCAAGACCATAACGAGCGTTTAGAGTTTCTCGGCGACGCTGTCTTAGAGCTCGTCGTGACAGATTTTCTCTTTAAGAAGTACCCAGAGAAGCCAGAAGGTGAACTTACGGCGGTACGTGCAGCCATTGTAAATACAAACTCGCTCGCTGATGCGTCTAATAAACTCGGTATTAATGACTACTTGTTGATGTCAAAAGGGGAGAGTAAGGACACGGGGCGAGCGCGTCAGTACATTATGGCCAACGTGTTTGAGGCACTCGTAGGAGCGCTATATCTTGACCAGGGGTACGAAGCATCGGCGCACTTTATCGCAGCGCACTTGTTTGCGAAGACTGATCTCATTGTGGAGAAGCGGTTATGGCAAGATGCAAAGAGTCGGTTCCAGGAACTTGCACAGGAGCACCATAGTGTGACTCCAACGTACCAGACCTTAAGTCAGGAAGGGCCAGACCACGATCGGGTTTTTACGGTTGGTGTTTACATTGGCAAGGATTTTGTTGCCGAAGGCAAAGGTCGGGCAAAGCAAGAGGCTGAGCAGCAGGCTGCCGAAGCTGCGATGGTCGTGAAGGGGTGGGCGTAGATTGGGTATTTAATGCACACGGGGGCGAAAAGGCATAGCCTTTTCGCCCCCGTGTGATGCTACAATGAGCGATATGTATAGGCGCATCATGCACACCGAACGCGGGTTTACCTTAGTAGAAATTATCGTTGTCATGGCTATTATTGGCCTCTTGACCGCAGTGGTAGTAACCAATATGTCACAGGCACGAGCCAACGCTCGCGATAAGGTTCGCGAATCTGATTTAGCGCAGATCCAGCTTGCCATCAAGCTGCATCAGCAAAATAATCCGAGCAATCCCACTTCGGGAAATATTTGTAGGACCTGTGGAACTACTGCAAACAGTATCAATGCAGTTGTACAGAACTACATTGGCGTCATTGAAGATCCTCGTCACAACGGGACGACTGGAGCTTCCTACTACTATCGATACAACGCTACCACAGGCGAAATTTGTGCGAATTTGCTCGAAGGGACAAATGATGATTATTGTGTAGATGCGCCGTAGCTTTTAACGGAATGTACCTGAAACACCTCAGCATTAATGGCTTCAAGTCGTTCGCTAAAAAAGGCGAGCTTGAATTCAGTGCGCCGATTACGGCAATTGTTGGGCCGAACGGCTCTGGCAAGAGTAACGTAGCTGAGTCGTTTCGGTTCGTGCTTGGTGAACAGTCCTTAAAATCGCTCCGGGGAAAGAAGGGTGAGGATATGATTTTTAATGGTTCGCATACGACTTCGCGAGGCAATCGCGCTACGGTGACCATTCTTCTCGATAATACGAAGCGCGTGTTCCCCATGGACTTCGATGAAATTGAAGTGGAGCGCTCAGTCAACCGAGATGGCGTCAATGAGTACGCTATCAATGGCTCCAAGGTACGCCTTAAAGATGTGCAGGAGCTTTTGTCGGCTGCCAATATTGGTCCAACCGGACACCATATTATTTCCCAGGGTGAAGCAGACCGTATTCTTTCTGCCTCAGGTAAGGAGCGGCGCGAGATGATTGAGGATGCTCTTGGACTCAAGATGTACCAATTCAAGAAGGTTGAGGCGGAGAAGAAGTTAAAGAAAACCGCCGAAAATATTGAGCGAGTTCAGTCACTTCGTCGTGAGGTGGCGCCGCACCTGAAGTTTCTCGAAAAGCAGGTGAAGAAGATTGAGCGCTCAATCGAGCTCCGTAACGAGCTCACCACCTTTTACAGTGAATACCTCAAGCGTGAGGATACGTACCTGGCCTACCATTCTGATCGACTGACAGCACTCCGCCGACCGCTCGTATCGCAGCTTGAACAGCTTCATGAAAAGCTCGCTGAAGCCAAGGAGGTGCTCGCAAAGCAGACCCATGACGTGAAGCGTGATGAGCTCCTAGCACTTGAGAGTACACTGACCCGCACGCGCGCTGAGCGACAGCAGTTACTGCGACAGAGTGGTCAGTACGAAGGGCAGGTGAGCTACCTTGAACGGCGAATTGCCGACATGAAGGCGAAAGCAGCCGCTGGTCACGAGGCACCGATTCCCGCCGCGGATGTAAAGAAACTCCTCGCAACCATAGAGCAGGATGTGGAGCAGGCAGTTGTCGCTGAAGATGTATCGCAACTTAGACGTGCGCTCAGTAATGTCGTCCACATCGTTCGCACATTTATTGAAAAGGTTGGTGGCAGCGAAGCAATTGATACTCGTGAAGAAGAGCAGGAGATAGCGATGGCAAAAACGGCGCTGCAAAAAATTGCTCGAGAAATTGAAGAGAAAGCGAGTGAAGAAACCACCGCAACTGCGGCATACAACGACCTCAAGCGTTCCATCGAAGCTGAAAGTCAGGAAAATCGCGAAGCTGAGCGTGAGGTATTTCGAATTGTCGGTGAGCAGCGAGACTGTGAAAATGAGTTGGCTCGCATTGATGGTGAGTTGCGCGTTCTTGAGCGTGATCGCGATGAATTTAAGCGTGAGCTGCAGGAAGCGGTGTCACTCATTGGCTGCGGGGCAGCGTCGTACTTCGCATTTTCAATTGTGCGTGATGGAGTGGAGGTGCTACCTGCAGCGATAATTGAAGAGTCACGTGACAAGCAACGCGAGCGACGACGAGAGCTCGAGAAAATGAAAATTCGCCTCGAGGAATTGGGTGGCGTCAATGATGATATTGAAAAAGAGTACAAAGAAGTAAAAGAGCGTGATGAGTTTTTGGAACGAGAAATTACCGACCTCGAAGCCTCAGTGGTAAAACTTCAAGAATTAATTCGTGAGCTCAGCGTGCAACTCAATGAGCGATTCGTGGCTGGTATCGATAAGATTGGCGCTGAGTTCAATCGTTTCTTTGCCCTGATGTTTGGTGGTGGGGAAGCGAAGCTCGTCCGCGTGAAGCCAAAAATTAAGGTGACAAAGAAAGATATCAATGAGTTTGGCGAAGAAATTGATGTTGACGATGAGGCAGACGATGAGGAGGCGGAAGAAGGGGTTGAGCTTGATGTGAAGCTTCCAAATAAACGCGTGCGTGGCCTCGAGATGCTCTCAGGTGGGGAGCGAGCACTTACCTCAATTGCACTTATTTTTGCGATGAGTCAGGTTAATCCGCCGCTCTTTATTATTCTTGATGAAACTGACGCTGCGCTCGATGAAGCGAACAGCCGTCGCTATGGCGACATGATTACTGCCCTCGCAGAACGTTCACAGCTCATCTTGATTACCCATAACCGCGAGACGATGAGTCGTGCCGGTATTCTCTATGGCGTAACAATGGGCGGCGACGGAATCTCCAAACTCTTGTCGGTTAAGTTTGAGGAAGCGGTAGCGGTAGCGAAGTGAAATGAGCAAACGAGCGCAAGCGACTATTGCGAATTTCCGCGAGTAATTTTTCCTCCGAGAAAAATTATCCGCGTCTCAAACGCTTACTGACAGTATTTTTGCAATACAAATGGTATTTTGATGGAGCGACTATTATGAATTTTGTTCCGAATTTGCCCCTTCCTAGGGCAAATTCCTGGAACCATAAATCAAACGCTCTCCGTTCTCAAAAGTTGCACTATTCTCAACGTTCTAGTGACTATTATGAATTTCCGCTTAGTCGGACTGGTACAGCTGAATAATCATTGACACACCGACAGGCTTTGCTAAGCTCTGCGGTAGATAGGCGCAGTCATCGAGGGGGAGGATAATGATTACGTTTGTACCGATCACGATTTGCCAACTGAATAACCCAGCTTACAACGTGGCGTTTGTCTTCAGGCGGGAATATGAAAAATGGCAACGAGCAACTGACACGGCGCCAACCATTTCCATTGTGCTTTCAGGGGATAAACCGCTTGGATACGTTATGGTTGCATGTCAGCCGTTTCAGTATCACGTGACCGTTTTCTTTTCGGAAGCAGCAACAGTGAAAGACATGCTGTCAGCGATCAATTCGTTCATCTACTCGGTTAATGAGCCCGAATTAAGTTCGTTTGCGGTGACGTTCATCTATCTTGGTGGAGCTTGCTACTATGCGCTCAAGCAAAACCTTGAAGATGTTGGGTTTACCGAAACCTTTGGTGGAGTGCTTTCAGGTGATGCAACAACTGGTGCAGGGTACTACAAGCGCGTCCAGATGACCCATGAGACCAGGCTTATGTTGGTCTTCAAGCGGTTGAGTAAGGCTGAGCAGCTTCGACAGCAAGCGGTGGTTACGGCAGGGCATCGTCTTGCACCGTGGTTAATCACCGAGCTTGCAGGTTTCCTCGGACGCACCATTGCTCTTGCCGTCAAAGAAATGAAAGTTATTCGTCGCAATGGTTGAGTTGAAGGGCCGGTTACTGTATCGGTCCTTTTTTATATATGAAAAAACATGAGAAAAGCCCGCGCAGCTACATGTGAAAGTAGTTTCTCTGCGCGGGCTCGTGATCAGGTATGTGCCTGACATGTTCCTTCCTCCCTGCTTTCGATGATTTCAAGTTCGGGCCAAGTTTCGAGTTCTCGCGTGAAGACCCAATTAAACGCTTCGGGATCATGCTTGAAACTTCGAACTCTGATTTGAAGCACTTTGCGGCCTTTGATGAACTTGGCGCTCTCGAGTACTGCTTCGCCGTAGAGCTTCACGGCTTGCAGGTACTCTTTGAGCTCATCGTAGCCTGCTCCAGAGCCAAGTCGGGCCTTAATGAGGAGCAGCCAGATAGTCTCTTCCGGTCCGGGAGGACTGGGGTCGTGGTCGTTGTGCCAAAGATCAGGGACTGACATCTGTGCCTCCTTTCTATTTTTATAATGCCATACACCGTTTATATGTCAATATAGACGGGCGACACTATGTGTTGCCCGTTGAAATACTTCGCTCACACAAGCAAAGACTGCAGGGTGCGCCATTAGTAGTTTCTGATGTAGTAGGAGTATGCTCGTCCGACACCACCGCCGCGGCTCAATCGAAGCTGGTGTCTGGCGCGCATAAGGCGTGAAAGTGTGGCAGAAAAAAGATGCATTGTGGATGTTCTATTTTGCATTTTGCATTTTTCGTTTTGCATTTTTTTCATACTTATACAAGTGAAGACGGCCGACATTTGAAAATCTTTCAGGTAGAATGGAGAGATGGAGGGAAACCCATTACGGAATATTAATACGCCACCCCATAAACCTCAGCCAGTTAAAGGAATGACTCGGCGTGGTTTTGGGACAGCCTTATTTGCTAGTGCTGCAACGCTACTCGCGGCCCCAAGCATTGCCAAAAATTGGCCAGACGATGACGCGCATAGTGAAGGTGTGCAGGATGTTACCCCAGAAGACGGTGAAAAAAATCCAGTTCAGTCAGAGGCCTTTCTCAGGAGCGTGGAGAAATATACTGCACTCCAAACGCTTGATCGAGCATCCGTTTTCTTTACTACAGACGATGCTGGCATAGTCGGTCCAGCCGTCCCGTTTCAAGATTTTGTGGTAGAGCGGGGGACACGAATTAATAAAGACGGAGTTGAGGAGCCGTTTTTTTATAAGCTAACGCCAGCGAAACGTAACGAAGCCGATACGGATTACGTAGTCGAAAGTATTCCGCCTGAGTGGACGGAGTACGTGAAGGGGCTCCATGCAGCAGAGTATGGGGTATCGGCTGCAGAACTAAACCAGCAGCACGTGACTGCCGAGTTTCTCGCAGCACTGAAGCAAGATGATGAGCCTGAACTGATTGCTGGTATTGAAGCAGGTTCGATTCGTACCAAACTGGATATCGTTCAGTACTTCATTACTAAAGATTTTGGGGGGTCAAATGGTGAGAATCGAGTGGAGTACATTCAAAGCCACGTTGCTTTTTCCGGCAACCTAGAAAAAGCGCCGGTTGTCACGACTGCCTTACGGGAACTCTTGCCAGGCCTAGTTGCTGTTGAGTCGGGGTACGACAACGAAGTGGAGAGCAAGGTTGGCGCTAAAGGGTCATTTCAGTTTATGCCAGGTACTTGGCAGAAAGAACTAAAACGGGCAGCGTTTACCGATGGTAAAGAACTACCTTTTGCTGAACAGGTGGCAGCCGCAGGCGAATTATTTTCAAAAATGTACGACCGCGTACAGTACTGGTGCTACGAAGATGAGAATTACCAAGGAAGAAACTACCTCGAAGATATTAAAGCCATGTTCCCGAGCCAGGAAGAATTTGAACAGTATTTTCTGGTGCCATGCCTTCTTAATGCCTACAACACGGGCGAGCAGGGGATGGGCGAGGTGATTGTCGCGTTTGCGCAGAGTAAACCGTTCTTTGCCCATATGAAAACAGGGGGAGTGAATGGGTACGATCTCTTTCACGAAATGACCGCGTGGGCGGCGACTTCTGAATTATCACAGCTGCAAGACTATCGCAGTGAAGCGAGTACCTACGTGCAAAAAATTTATGCGGTAGCGCCACTCCTAACTAGTGGGTCTTCACTGCATGAATCACGAGTAGCAGCACTAGATTAAAAAGCGGCGCCCCAGGGCGCCGCTTTTTTCTAGTTACTTTACGAGGGTGAAATCGAGTTGTCGTTCTTCTAAGTCAGCACGCACCAGCTTGATGCGAACGGCTTGTCCGAGTGAGTAGGTTTGCCCGGTACGGTCACCCTTTACGCGGTACTTGCTCGACTCATGCTGGAAGTAGTCACCGCGAATGGCTGAGAGTCGCACCATGCCTTCCGCACGTGATTCTTTTTCTTCAACGTAGATACCCCAGTCAGAAACGCCAGAGACGATGCCATCGAACTCTTGGCCAACCTTGTCTTGCATGTACTCTACCTGCTTAAACTTAATTGAGTCACGTTCTGACTTCACGGCGTACATTTCTCGTTCAGAGCTTTGTACCGCTAGCTTCTCGTACTTCGCCATTTCGGTGTGACCAATCGGCGAGCGGTCCAGGTGCTTGCGGAGCATGCGGTGCGCCATGAGGTCTGGGTAGCGGCGAATCGGCGAGGTGAAGTGGGTGTAGTACTTAAACGCAAGGCCGAAGTGACCGATGTTCTTGGTGGAGTAAATCGCTTTCGCCATCGAGCGAATAGTTGCCGTCTTAATAAGTCCCTCCTCCGGCGTACCCTCAACCTCTTTGAGGAGCTTGTTGATGTTCTTAGCATTGACGACACCTTTGTGCGTTTCAAACTCGTACCCCAGTGCATGGAGGAAAATGGCGAGCTCTTCAATACGCTCAGGATCAGGCACGTCGTGGATGCGGTAGATAAACGCTAGGTCTTTCCCGGTATCCTTTGAGAGCTTATAGATGTACTCAGACACGCGCTGGTTTGCGAGGAGCATGAAGTCCTCAATCATGAGCATCGTTTCAGTGCGTACTTTGGCGATGACCTTGATTGGCTTCTTGTTTTCGTCGAGCACAAACTTCACTTCTGGTTGCTCGAAGGCTATCGCGCCGTCTTTGTAGCGGCGGTGGCGCAAGAGGCGACCGAGGCGCATCATTTCATTCAGCTCTTCGAGGTTATCTCCTGACTGTGTGTCGAGTACTCCCTGTGCCTCTTCGTAGCTAAAGCGCCGGTTCGAGTGAATGATGGTCTGCCCGTACCACTCAGCAATCACGCCTGCCTGCGGGTCCATTTCAAAGACAGCTGAAAAGGCGAGGCGGTCCTCGTTAGGGCGAAGGGAGCAGAGGTCATTACTCAGTACTTCAGGAAGCATTGGAATAACGCGGTCAACGAGGTAGATGGAGGTACCACGTTCTTGCGCTTCTTTGTCCATTGGTTCGCCTTCACGCACGTAGTGCGACACATCGGCAATGTGAATACCGATTTCTACGTTGCCGTTTGGGAGCCGCATAAAGGAAAGGGCGTCGTCGAAGTCTTTGGCGTCAACCGGGTCAATGGTCATGGTGATGCGGTCACGCATATCCCGGCGCTTGCCGCCTTCCTTTTGTGTTTCTGCTACCGCATCAGCAAAGATTTGTTCACGCGCTTCGTAGACGTCGTTGGCTGCCTTAGCAATTTCTTCGGGGAAGTTCTCAGAAAAACCACCTGAGCGAATAATCGCTTGCATTTCAGTTTCATGATCGCCAGCGCGACCGATGGTTTCGGTAATTTCTGCGACCGGGTCGAGGTGCGGGGAAGTCCAGGAAGTGATTTTCACGACCACCTTCATTCCTTCGTCATTTGCTGTTGCAGTTGGGAGTTGCGGACGGACGTGGATACGGTAGTTATCGGGCTGGAGGTAGCGCATTGGCTTTCCCGCCCCCGCCGGTTTTACCGTACCAACAAACTCGGTACGAGCAGGCTTAATCACTTCACGGACGACACCAGCCTGCCGTTCACCAGCTACGGCCGCTTTCAATTCAATTTTGACAATGTCACCATCGAGCGCAAAGTTGAGGTCAGTTGTCGCAATAACGACGTCCTCGGCAGTATCGGGTGCGTCGGGGATGCGGAAGAATCCGACTCCTTTACCTCGCACCATAATCGGTCCTTCAAATGTTGTTTCTTTATCAGTCATATTTATGGCCGAATAGTAGCATTGACGAAGTGAAAAAGCTACTGTACGGTACAGGGCAGCAGAGGTGTATTTGAGGAGAGTGAGTATGCGGCGAATGCTAATTATTGTGCACTCGATGTACCGTGACGACGAGCGACGTGTCAGTAGTGCCGTCGAGTGGTTTCTCGGGCTCGTGACCGACGACAGCCATCAGTTTCGGGTGGAGTGCGAGCTCAAGGGTAAACTCAGGGAGCGGCTGATTCCTCCGAATAAAGGCACCTCACTTGGTATCCTTGATCATCGGATTGAGCGGCATCCGTTGTCTCCGGTCTTTTCTGTTGTTTAGGCGGCTACCCGCGGAACTAGGTTCCGCGGGTTTTTCTGTACCCATTGCCAAAATATGGCTTGTATAGTATTGTTCTGCCGTCATGTTAATGATGAGATTACAACGAGTGGGCCGCAAGAATGATCCGTCATTCCGAATTGTGGTCGTCGATAAGCGCACTGGGCCAAAGAGCAATAAGCACATTGCAATTTTGGGGTCTTATAACCCAAAAATGAATCACGTGCAGATTGATAAAACTGAGGCAGCAGCGTGGTTATCAAAGGGTGTACAGCCTTCAGATACCGTGTACAACATTCTCGTCGGACAAAAAGTGGTTGAGGGGCGAAAGAAGAACGTTCTCCCTAAGAAATCTCCTATTGTAGACGAAGAAGCATTGAAGCGGGCTGAAGAGGAACGCCTCGCAGCCGAAAAGGCAGCGAAAGATGCAGCTGAAGCAGCTGCTGCAGCCGAAGAAGCGGCTAAGGCAGAAGCCGAAGCGTCTACTGAAGTAGCAGCAGAGGAAACTCCAGCTGAAGCTGTAGAGGAAAAGAAGGAAGAAGCTGCGTAATAGCAGATATTTTCCACAACGGCCGCACGTGCTTTGCACGTGCGGCCGTTGACGTGCCTACAAAGCTCTCGTACTATAGGAGATAGCATTCATTACATGTGTGTGATGGAAGCTTTAATGAAGTAATCTGCAATCTGCAAACCCCGTACGTATATGCAAGGAGATCACCAATTCTTAGAGACAGTCGTGAAAGCACTCGTCGATCATCCGGATGACGTCAAGATTAATCGCACCGTAGATGAAATGGGTGTTCTGCTTACCCTCGATGTACATGCCGAAGATATGGGCAAAATCATCGGTCGGTCAGGCAACACCGCTAAAGCTATCCGCACGCTTCTTCGTGTCGTTGGTATGAAGAACGACGCTCGCGTAAACCTTAAGATCAACGAACCAGTTGGTGGCAAAGGTATGGCTGCCGACATGACCGCTGCCATGGAACCTGAAGCAGCTGATGTACCAATGGCGACTACTAAGTCACTCGATGAGGCCATCGACGACCTCAAGATATAAATCGGCCTATAGCTTTGTCGATACGACATAAAAGCGTGCTTCCTGGACTCTTGTCCCGGTCGCACGCTTTTTGTCTAGACTCCTCGCTCTATACTTGATTGATACTTTGTGGAACCTATAAATCTAAAGAAACAAAAAGACCATGACTAAATGTCCTGGTTATTTGTGTTGTAAAAGCTCCCAACAAAACCGTTCAATCGATTGAAAGGTTTTGTTACTGTGAATTGCGCTATTACCTTTTTCATTTATGTCTACCTGTGCTAGGCTTTTCCTATACTTCATCTGAATGTATACGTAGTACTAATGCACCAATAAACTTCAATACTATATGCGTTTTGCACTGCTCGTTCTTCCAGAACTAATGCTCGTTCTAGCATTGGTAGGTTTGGTGCCGGTGAGCATTGAGAGCACTGTCATGATGGCGCTGTTGTACTTTGGCTCGACCGTCTGGTGGTTCTTCTTTGCAGCTATAGTGTATGAGTGCGAAAAACGCCTGACGCAACGAAGTCTATCAAATTGGGTGATTACGGTGGGAAAAATGCTCGGCTATAGCCTATTTGCCCTCATTACTATCCTACCGTTCACTGCACTTATGTTTGTATTTCATGGAGATTCCCTTATGAGCGCAGGCGCATACCTACTGACCATCTTCCTCTTTGTATTGAGAAGTTTTATTGCGGTACTCATGCAGCGTTTTGTCTCTGGACTTCAAGGTTTGCTTGATCAGATACAATTTGTTGGGTCACACCTCTTTATATTCCAGGTTCCGGCTGCTGCACTCTCTGTCATAATTGTGCTCGTCTGTTTTGAGTATGGAGGTGAGCCGCTGGTGCGTACGTACATAGCCTTTCTAATTGCTCTATCTGCGATTGTTATGGCACTATTACGTAATAGAAAAAAACCTCTCTTTGAATATACTCGTCTAAGTTAGTTACCTATGCATTTCCATGTCATAACCATTTTCCCTGAAGTTTGCGAAGCGTATACGAGCGCGAGCGTATTAGGTCGCGCCCAAAAAACGGAGAAGGGGAAGGGGGCAAAGGTGCGGGGTAAAAAGATTGAGGTCAGCTACTACAACCCACGCGACTTTTCGACCGATAAGCACAAGAAGGTTGACGACCGCCCCTACGGCGGTGGACCAGGTATGGTGATGATTGCTGAACCGATTTTGAAAGCCTGGGAGAAAGCCGTGGGGAGGAAAATAAAAAATAAAAAAGAAAATAGTAAAAATACTGTCAAGACGCTCATTATGTCTCCGCGCGGTACCGTGTTTACGAACGAGCTGGCCAAAGAGTGGGCGAAGGAATACAAGCACCTCGTGCTAATTAGTGGTCGTTATGAAGGCATTGATGCTCGCGTAAAAGAAATTCTCAATGCCGAAGAGGTGAGTGTAGGGGACTATGTGCTGACTGGTGGTGAACTCCCGGCACTCACAATCATTGATTCAGTATCACGGCAGATTCCGGGTGTTCTTGGTACCTTTGAATCACTCGAAGATGAACGTGCTACCGAAGGAGTTTCCTACACTCGCCCAGAAGTTTTGAAATATAAAAAAGCTGAGTATGTCGTACCTGAGGTGCTCGTGAATGGTAATCACGCCGAAATAGAAAAGTGGCGTGGTGCAGCAGAGAAATAAGCCACAGATATCATAACAGGGGACATCGGATGTCCCCTGTTATGACTTCAGTGCAAAAAACCTTCGATTGATGAGTCGAAGGTTGGAATGATGGTGCGTTTATAGTTACGGAACGTGCGGCTCGCTTAGCATGGGCGAATGATGCCAGCGTCTACCAGTGATGTACCGCGGATAGTCTTCTGTTTGTGTTTGGCAATCAGGTAACGGTAGCTGGACATGAATTCACTCTTGAGCGGTTCGGGGTAGTAACGTGCCATTTCTCGACTCGTCGCTTCGAACGCTTCGGGTGACAGGGGTACACCATTACGGCTCGGACCGTGAAAAATGAAGCGAGCACCCGGCAGCACACATGCACCAGGATGCCCAAGAAATAAGGTGCAAGCTGACCTGCAATCACCAGCAATGCGAATTTGCGTTGTCTTTGGCAGTCCTGCAACAGTACGCGTGTAGCTACTGATGTAACCGCCGGTATCGTCTCGGACGGTGATGGTTCCAGTTTCGATACCTCGAGCGATGCGCAGTTCGGCTGTTCGGTGGTCTCTAAGGTATTGCTTGATAGCACTCTCTGCAGACGCGATTGAGGATGAGAGCAGCACAAACATTAGAACAACCGGTAGGCACAGCAGCGAGAGAAGACATCGATACATGTGGGACTCCAGGTTTCTATCGATAGAGAGAACAACTGAAGGTAGGATACATGGCCGTACTCCGTTCGTCCAGATGCGGTTTAGTGTCAAATATAAAAACTCCATTATGGCCAAGGACATACAGCATCTCTGGATAGATGTAGTAATGCACAACAAAACCTTTCATTCGAATGAAAGGTTTTTGAGAAAAATAAACCTCCAGAAACCATTGGGGGTATCGGAGGATATAGAAGAAAGCTAACTAAATTCTGAGAATCTCCCGTCACAGTAGAGCTGATGGGTTTCTTCGTCAATTGGATCCAAACTTTTTACAATAAGTTCAGCCGCTGGTTTACTGAGTGCAACATGACCGAGGCTTGCATGTAGCGTCCAGCCATTGTTGTGTACAGGATCCCATATTCTCCCTGTAATGGTGACTACTTGAAAAAACTCTGGGTAAGGTCGGTGAATTGACTGAATTGAAATTGACACGCGGTCACCAATCTGCAACTCAGGGTAATTGCGAAATGCAATTTCAACCGCAGTCTCCATGTAGAGTACATGCATATCGCACGTTCTTAGTTTAGCCAGTACTTCATCGGCAGGTACGTAGAAGTTTCCGTTCATCTCTTTCTCCAAAATAATCTATTTAAATTTATAACACAATTACCATAAAAATCAAGTAGACAAAAGGGCTATCAAGAGGTCGGAGTTGCAGAAAATTACTTTTCGTGTATAATTTCAGCCACTTACGCACTTCTCGGATGAGTTACGGTTTACTGAGTGTGGGGATGTTTAGAGAGTAAATATCCAGTGTTGGGAGACACTAAAGGAGAAATCCATCACTATCGCGAACGTGATGTCATTAGTAACCGTACACAACTAAATCAAAATAAGCGACGCGCATTTTGCGTGGTTTTTGTGTTTAGGGGTGTCTCATTTATAAACTACATTTACATATGTACGTAAAGCCAAAAGCGGAGAACTATCCTTCTGTTGGCCACATGCCAGCGAAGACCTGGAAGCGAGCCAAGGCACCACTCGTGGATTTGCCTGACCTCATCGAACCACAGCGTGAATCATATCGCTGGTTTGTCGAGGATGGTCTCAAGAGTATCTTCAAAGAGTTCTCACCAATTTCTGACTACTCAGATAAGAAGTTTGATCTCGTCTTTAAAAAGTATGAGCTCGGTGCACCAAAGTGTACGCCAGCCCAGGCTAAGGAAAACAAGTTGACCTACGAAGCACCGCTTCGCGCGACGGTTGTCTTGAAGAACAAGACATTCGAAAGTGAAAAGGAGCAGGAAATCTTCATGACCGACGTACCGGTGATGACTGAGCACGGCACCTTCATCATCAATGGTGTGGAGCGTGTTATCGTGCCACAGCTCGCTCGTAGCTACGGTATCTTCTTTACCACCAACGACATTAAGGGTCGCCCGTACTCCGGTGCGAAGATTATTCCTGCACGTGGTGCATGGGTAGAAATTGAGTCTGAAGGCGACGGTGTTATCTACATCAAGATTGACCGCAAGAAGAAGGTGCCTATCAGTTCACTCCTCCGCATCTTCGGAGTTGAGAAGGATGCAGACATCATTAAGTTCCTCAAGGGCGTAGAGCGTGGTGAAGACTACATGAAGGCAACCCTCGCAAAGGACCCTGCGAAGACGGCTGACGAAGCACACTTGGAAATCTACAAGCGTCTCCGCGACGGTGACTTGGCTACCGTCGATAACGCACGTGAATTCGTGAAGTCAATTTTTGCTCCAGAACGATACGACCTTTCAGAAATTGGTCGCCACCACTTCAATGAACGCTTTGGTTTGCCAACTGACAAGAAGGCAACTGATGTGCGTGTCGTGACCCTCGATGACCTCCGCATGATTTTGACCCACATCGTTGAGGCCAACCACAACCCAACTGCCCACGCAGACGATATTGACCACCTCGGCTTCCGTCGTATTCGCTACTTCGGTGAGATGGCTATTCAACGCGTTCGCGTCGGTATGACCCGCATGAAGCGCAACATCCAAGACCGTATGTCGACGATTGAAGCGGAAACTAGTCTCCCAATGCAGATCATTAATCCGCGCCCACTCCAGGCTGCGATTAAGGAATTCTTTACGACGAACCAGCTCTCCCAGTTTATGCCGCAGCAGAACATCCTCGCTGAGCTTGAAGGCTTGCGTACGGTGTCTGCCCTTGGTCCCGGAGGTTTGACGCGTGAACGCGCCGGCTTTGAGGTGCGCGACGTGCACCCAAGCCACTACGGCCGCCTCTGCCCAATCCACACTCCAGAAGGACCAAACATCGGTCTCATCTTGCGTCTCTCAATGTACGCACGTGTGAACCGTTTCGGTATTATCGAAACTCCATACGTGAAGGTTGAAAAGGGAAGCTTGACTGGCGAAGTGGTGTACCTCAATGCGCATGAAGAGGAAAACTTCACTATTGCCCACGCCTCAGTTGAGGTTGATGGTAAGGGGAAGATTGTGCCTGACATGGTAGCGGTCCGCCGCAACGGTGAGCCACTCGTGGTATCACGAAAGGAAGTGGACTACATGGATATTGCGACTAACCAGGCGTTCTCTGTTGCGACATCGATGATTCCATTCCTCCCACACGACGACGCCAACCGTACACTCATGGGTTCAAACATGCAGAAGCAGGCGACGCCGTGTCTCATTCCTGAGGCACCGCTCGTGGCTACTGGTGTGGAGAAGCTCTCAGCTCGCGACACAGGTCGTGTACTCGTGGCGCGTAACGCCGGCGAGGTGATTGAGTGTGACTCACGCCACATCGTGATTAAGACAAAGGAAGGTAAGAAGGATGAGTATGTCCTCACCACCATCCAGCGCACCAACGACTTCAGTGCCTTCTTCCATCGCCCTGCGGTGACAGTTGGTGACACGGTAAAGCGTGGCGACTTGCTCGCTGACACCACGTCAACTGACCACGGTCAGATTGCGGTAGGACAAAACGCACTCGTGGCCTTCATGAGTTGGAACGGTGCAAACTACGAAGACGCGATTATTATTTCTGAGCGCCTCGTCAAGCAGAGTAAGTTCTCAACCATTCACCTCGAAGAGTTTGAGGTAGCGGTTCGTGATACGAAGCTCGGTCCAGAAGTGACTACTCCTGACATCCCGAACGTGTCTGAATTGAAGCTCCGCAACCTGGATGAGAACGGTATTATCCGCATCGGTGCTGAAGTGCGCCCAGGCGACATTCTCGTTGGTAAGGTAACGCCAAAGGGTGAAGCACAACTTACCCCGGAAGAGCGTCTCCTCCGCTCAATCTTCGGTGAAAAGGCGAAGGACGTGAAAGACACTAGTCTCCGCCTTGAAGCTGGAAAGCGTGGTCGCATCATTGGCGTGAAAGTATTCTCACGCGAGACGGGCGATCAGCTTGAGAGTGGTGTGATTAAGCGTATTCACATTACCGTAGCCCAGGTACGTAACGTATCAGTTGGTGACAAGCTTGCTGGACGTCACGGTAACAAGGGTGTTATCTCACGTATCTTGCCAGAAGAAGATATGCCGTACACAGCGGATGGTCGTCCGGTTGACGTGATCCTCACACCGCTCGGTGTACCGAGTCGTATGAACCTCGGACAGATTCTCGAACTCCACCTTGGTATGGCTGCGCACACGCTCGGCTACCAGGCAGTTGTGCCGTCGTTTGGTGAAGCAACTGAAACTGAAATTAAGGAAGAACTCGTAGCAGCTGGTCTCCCGAGTGATGGTAAGGTGCAGCTCCGTGATGGACGCACTGGTGAAGAGTTTGCCCAGAAGACCGCGATTGGCTTCATGTACATTTTGAAACTACACCACATGGTGGAAGACAAAATCCACATGCGCTCAATTGGACCGTACTCACTCATTACTCAGCAGCCGCTCGGTGGTAAGGCACAGATCGGAGGTCAGCGCTTCGGAGAAATGGAAGTGTGGGCACTCCTTGGCTACGGTGCCGCCTACACCTTGCGTGAAATGCTCACGATTAAATCCGACGACATTGTCGGTCGTTCAGCTGCGTTTGATGCCATTGTTCGTGGTGAACGCATTAGTCACCCACATACACCGGCTGCCTTCAACGTACTCGTTAATCAGCTTCGTGGACTTTCACTTGATGTGAGTCTTGAACGCGAAGATACCATTTAATAGCTCGTCATTGTGTTACCTATGAATCCACAAGTAAAAAAGAAGACGATCCCAACGCAGTTCTCAGGCATCAGCTTGAAGCTCGCATCACCAGACAACATCCTTGACTGGTCGTTTGGTGAAGTCACGAAGCCAGAAACCATCAACTACCGAACCCAGCGTCCGGAAAAACACGGTCTCTTTGACGAGCGTATCTTCGGTCCGGTTGAAGACTACGAGTGTTCGTGTAAGAAGTACCGCGGTATTCGCTACAAGGGCATCACCTGTGAGAAGTGTGGAGTGGAAATCACTCGCGCGATTGTCCGCCGTGAACGTATGGGTCACATTGACCTCTGCGTACCAGTGTCACACATTTGGTTCCTCCGTGGTGTACCAAGTCGTATCGCGCTCCTCCTCGGGATTACTGCTGCCTCAGTCGAGAAAGTAATTTACTTTGCCGGCTACATTGTTACGCGAGTGTCTGAAGATGACCGAGCACGTTTGCTCCGCGACCTCGATGCTGAGTACAAGATGAAGGTAAAGGAGCTGAAGAACGAAGAAGCGAAAGAGACAATGAAGGTCCGCATGACCGAAATGAAGAAGGAGATTGAAGGTTTGATGCCAGGCGTTGTCTTGGATGAAACCCAGTTCCATCGCTACTCGGTCAAGTACTCAACCCTCTTTGAAGCGAAGATTGGTGCAGAAGCCATCTTTGACCTCTTTAAGGGTATTAACCTTGAAGTCTTGCAGAGCGAGCTTGAGACAAAGCGCGAGAAGGCTGGTGCAGCTGATCGTTTGAAGTACGACAAGCGCCTCAACCTCGTGCGCGGCATGATTAATGCAGGAGTACGTCCAGAGTGGATGTTCCTTTCACGCATTCCAGTTATCCCACCAGCCTTGCGTCCTATGGTGGCGCTTGAAGGTGGACGTCACGCTTCTTCTGACCTCAACGACCTCTACCGTCGCGTGATCAACCGCAACAACCGCTTGAAGAAACTTATTGATATTATGGCGCCTGAAGTTATCTTGCGTAACGAAAAGCGTATTCTTCAGGAAGCAGTTGACGCCCTCATCGACAACTCAATTCGTCACGGCAACACCGCCTACTCAGCCATGAGTCAGGCACAGCGCCGTCCGTTGAAGAGTCTCTCTGACTACCTCAAGAGTAAGCAGGGCTACTTCCGACAGAACTTGCTCGGTAAGCGTGTAGACTACTCTGGTCGTTCAGTAATCGTTATCGGTCCAGAACTCGAGCTTGACCAGTGTGGTCTTCCAAAGCACATGGCGCTTGAGCTTTTCCGTCCGTTCGTGATTTCACAGCTCCTCCGACAGGAACTTGCGTACAACATTCGTGGCGCAGGTCGCTTGATTGAAGATGGTGTGCCAGAAGTATGGGCGATTCTTGAAGATGTGATTGCTGGAAAGCACGTACTCCTTAACCGTGCGCCAACGCTCCACCGACAAGGTATCCAGGCGTTCCGCCCGGTACTGATTGAAGGTAACGCGATTCAGGTACACCCACTCGTGTGTAAGGCGTTCAACGCGGACTTCGACGGTGACCAGATGGCGGTACACGTACCACTTGGTGAAGAGGCACAGATGGAGGCGCGTGAGTTTATCTCAGCGCGTAAGAACGTATTGAAGCCTGGTTCTGGTGAGCCAGTTGTATCTGAGTCACTCATGGATATGGCACTCGGTGCGTACTGGATGACAAAGATTGCTGAAGGAGCAAAGGGTGAAGGGAAGTACTTTGCCTCACCAAACGATGCAATTAACGCGCACGACTTCGGTATTGTCGACCTCCGCGCCAAGATTAAGGTGCTTGCAACCGATACTGAGAAGTACCAGCAGTACGAAGGGAAGATTTTTGAGACCACCGTTGGTCGCCTCCTCTTCAACTCAGTGCTTCCGAGTGATCACGCGTTTATCAACGACGTCGTATCACAGAAGGAACTCTTTGCGGTGATTATTGACCTCATTGAAGACCAGGGCTTGGACGTCGTGCCAGGTGTGGTTAATAAGATTAAGAAGTTCGGCTTTAAGTACGCAACTGTATCAGGCACCAGTTGGGGCATTGATGACGTGGTAGTACCAAAGGAGAAGGGAGCTATCGTAGCGGCTGCACAAGCTGAGCAGCAGACGATGATGAACTTCTTTGAAGAAGGACTCATCTCACGTGAGGAGCGCCGCCGTATGATTATTGAAGTCTGGCACAAGGCGAAGGCGAAGCTCGAAGAGCTCATCCCACTCGCGATGGATCAGAACGGTTCAGCCTTTACCCTCTGGAAGTCTGGTGCTCGAGGTTCGATGCGACAGATTGCTCAGATGGCCGGCATGAAGGGGCTCATCGTTAATACCCGTGGTGAAACACTCGAGTTCCCGGTTATTGCGTCGATGAAGGAAGGTATGAGTCCGATTGAGTACTTCACGACCACCCACGGTTCTCGTAAGGGTCTCGCCGACACCGCGCTCCAGACTGCAAAGGCTGGGTACCTTACCCGCCGTCTCTTCGTGGTAGCACAGGACGCGATTGTGACCGAAGATAATTGTGGTTCTAAGGATGGTGTGACGATTGGTCGCACGACTGCCTCAGGTATTGAAATTGCGTTCTCTAAGGCGATTCGTGGTCGCGTACTCGCGGCTGACGCAGTCGACAGTAAGGGGAACGTTATCTTCAAGAAGGGGCACCTTATCTCACGTCGCGATGGTGCTGCGATTGAAGGAGCTACCGTTGCGTCTGTTGTGGTTCGTTCACCAATGACCTGTGAGACACTCCATGGTGTATGTCAGCAGTGTTACGGTGCCGACCTCACAACGAACAAGTTGGTAGAAATTGGTGAAGCAGTGGGTACTGTAGCAGCCCAAGCGATTGGTGAGCCAGGTACTCAGCTTACGATGAACACCAAGCACGCCGGCGGTACATCAAGTGCTGGTGGAGACGTAACGCAGGGTCTCCCGCGTGTAGAAGAAGTATTTGAAAAGCGACAGCCAAAGATCCCGGCAGTGGTTTCAAAGGCTGAAGGTATTGTGACCGACATTCGCACCGAAGGAAAGACCAAGACGATTGTGGTTGCGGTTAATAAGGGTGCTGATAACGCACCAAAGAAGGGTGATACCTACGAGTACGAAGTACCGTACCGTCGTGTCGTTAAGGTGGTGAAGAATGAATCAGTCACGGCTGGTCAGCTCTTGACCGACGGTTCGGCTCACTTGCCTGAACTCTTCAAGTTTGGTGGTAAGGAAATTACCCAGGAGTACATCATTACGGAAATCAACAAGATTTACGAGCTCCAGGGTGTATCGATTGCGCGCAAGCACATCGAACTTATCGTGAAGCAGATGATGAGTCGCGTAAAGATTACTGTTTCTGGCGATAGTCACTTCACCGTTGGTGACGTGGTGGAAGAGTGGGTGATGGTAGAAACCAACACGAAGCTCAAGGAAGCAGGTAAGGATGTAGCGAAGGGCGAGCGTGTCATTATGGGTATTACTGAAAGTTCACTTTCACGTAAGTCATTCTTGGCGGCAGCGTCATTCCAGAACACCACTCGTGTGTTGATTAACGCAGCAGTTCGCGGCTCACATGACAACCTCACGGGCCTCATGGAGAACGTCATCGTTGGTCAGCTTATCCCGGCGGGAACCGGCTTTAAGGGTTCAAAGAAGGCAGCCATGGTAGCAACCGTAGCTGCACCGCTCACTGACTACTAAAAACACCTGTTAGTACGAGGGGGAGAGGGTAGTGGAGTAAATCACCACCATAAAACACAAAACGGCCGGGAGCTCTGCTCCCGGCCGTTTTGTGTATAGAGTAGCTACAAGTACCCTCCACGAAACCTTCCATTCGAATGGAAGGTTTATTCATAACAAGGTTGCTTCACATAAACCTTTCAATCGATT
>JACCDT011160303.1_pt1 | contig 32035 bp, 36 predicted proteins | sample 7446291 | NCBI WGS metagenome assembly JACCDT01 (sample SAMN15323446, study PRJNA562643) | freshwater metagenome | isolation source: river surface water | place: USA:Blue River Watershed | collected 2017-08-17
CCTATTCTGATTGCCATTTATGTATGCATATTATAGCTTAAAATGGGTTTAAAATCGGGAGTTTGTTAAGCAGTATGCAAAAAATATCTGATATAAAAATGGGGACATGGTTTAATTTGTTTACCAATAAAAATAATTTCTTTATCGATGGTAATATTCTCAGATTAGATGTTACCAAACCACAAAATTATGATTTCGATCTTCCAGACATCCAATCATCTGAGTTTTTCGAGAAAATGACATTCGCTTCCATTTACGATTACTTTGTGGATTTTGTATCATGTAATATAAATTTAACATCGATAAATGGGAAAACGGTGGCTGGAGACATGTCAAAATATACGTGTGATTATTGTAAAACAGCAGAAAACATATTACTTAAGTTTTGTGTTGTTTGTAATAAGTATATGTGTAAATTATGTTTTGAGGAAAAAACAGAAGAGGAAGCGAAACAAAATGGTGCAAAAAAATGGGAACAAAGGAAAGATGCGATATTGCATTGTTTTAGCCACTTGGATAAACTTATCTACAATGATAATTTAACGGTAAAGTGTGATGGATGTGGAATTTTTTCCTTGGATTTATCTGGAGTCTGGAAACAGAATCGAGATGATGATATGGATTTTTGCCCTTTGTGTGTACCCAAAGGGATATTTTCTTCTGATAAATGGTGTGATATTCAGAGAATAAGCGAGTCGTTTCGTCCATGCTTTGGTTCTTTATTAGACTGGATCCCTATTCTTAAGAAAAAAGATGATATGATATTTTATAACATCAATAAACAATCTCCACACTACCATAAAATTATGTTGAACTGTGTAGACACTTATAATAAACATGAGTTCTTTGTTTGTTCTTCAACTCTTCAAGAAATAGTAAATTCATGTACGAGAATGGATATAAAAGAATATTTAGAAAGTATTAAATAAAAGGGCATATAAAACCAAATCTACGATCTTGTTCAATCTCTCCTTTATTTCTCCAGATTTTGAAGGCAAACAATAAAGAATTAATATCTTGTGAGAGACATGCAACACAAATTTCGTAATCTATATACATATCGATAGCTTTCAGTAAAGCAAGAGCTGTTAAAAAACACTCTGGTTTTTTGTTTTCACGGCATTTTATAATATTTTGTGTTGGTACGCCTCTGAGAAGTAAAAAACGTGCCATGAGTGTAGAAATACTGTCTTTATTTTGTCGCCATGTGTTTCCGATAAGCATAAATGTATTTATGTTGTTTTCAAGAACGTGGGAAAGAAGTTCTCCTCTTTTTATTGGATTGTCGTAAGGAAAAACGATACAGATTTTTTTGTGAGGAGATGGTAAAAAAGAACGAGGATAAGGTTTATATACGAAAGATTTGTTACAATTAAAATCATATAAAACTGGTGTATGGAAAACATGTTTTCCTTGTGTTATTTTTCCATAAATTTTTATAGAAAAAGTAAGCTTATATTTCTGACGATAAAAATTAACATCTTCGATGTTTGAACATGTGATATTTGAATCGCTAACGGTACAAACAAAAGGATAAAGGTAAGAAAGTTCTTTGCTCAAAAGAGAAAGGGTTTTTGAAGAGGTGCTTATTGTATTATCATAAATTTCTCCAAAACAAATAAAATCTGTTGTTTCTGTTTTATTTTTTGTTGGCCAAGATATTATTCCTATTTTACAGTTCATTGTATATTTATAATCTACATTTTTTTAGGCATTCTTACTTACGTGAACGACGGGGTTTGCAACGGGATTTCTTCGGTGAACGACAGGGTTTGCGACGGGATTTCTTAGGTCGGCGGGATCGTGATTTCCTGGTTCGTCGGGATCGTGATTTTCTAGGTCGGCGGGATCGTGATTTTCTAGGTTGACGGAATCGTGATTTTCTAGGTTGACGGGATCGTGATTTCCTGGTTCGTCGGGATTTCCTAGGTTGACGGGATCTTTTTGAGAAAAGAAAACCAGCGATGTCGTAGGCAAGATTATCTTCTGCCAAATCATATTTACCAATCTTTTGTTTTAAAATATCGTGTTGTTCTTTGAGAAATTTATCGTTAACAGGTTTCAATATTTTATCAACGAGAAGTCTATATTTTTTAGTGAATTTCGCAGGAGTAGGAGCACTAGCACGAGCACGACGACCACGACCATGAGAACGACCATTTCCATATAATTGGTCATATGCATAATTAGGGTCATACAGTTGTTTGTAATCTTGCTGACTGAATATACTAGAAGATAGAGCAATAGATAGCAAACTCCATAGAATAAGTTTGGTTTGTAGTATCTTCGCTCGATTTCCTGAAATTTTTGCTTGATTTACTAAATTTTGTCGTGACATCAGACCTTTGATTACTCCAAAAATTTGATCAAAGAGTAAAGATTTTCCGTGTGGGTTTCGAAGAAGTCTTCGAAAGATTTTTCTGTATTCTTCTTCTTTTTCTGAATAGTCTCTGTCCATCTTTCTCGTTTCAAGAAAATGTACGTACGATGTGATTACCCTAGCCATTTTGTTTTCAAGTTTTTCTTCATCCATTTTTATCTTATCAAATAATTTATTTGACAATCTAGTTTAAGTCGATCCTTTCTTCCTTCAAAAAAGTTTTTGGATCCTTGCCATCGCTCGTCTCAAAAGTGAGAGATTCTTTATTGAAGAACGATGGTGTGAATGGATACCCATGCCAATCGTCGTTAGGACCAAGATATGGGATAATTTGTTCAGAAACATCTTCGTGTTTATCGTCAGTGACGAGCAACACCAAAGACGGGCCTTTGCGAAAGGTTAAAACTTTTTTGTATAGTTTTCCGTTCATGACGTATGAAAGAATATAATGTTTATCTACATGCTCTACAGAATTGTTAATCCATTGGAGAAATTTTAGCCATAGCATTTTTCCGATGATAGAAAAAGTAATATACAAAATTCTAAATTTATTTTTATAACGAGTCGAAACAAACTGATTTAGATCTTGAAATTTTTCATATTTGTTTTTGACAATCAAATGTACTTTTAGGGTGTAAAGTACGTATAAAAAGCATAAAAATCCAGTAAAATATAGATTCATTTTATTAAACTCTATTAATCTATAAATCCATTAATTCTTTGTCTGTCGTGTTCTCAAATTCTGATCGTAGAGTTAGTCTTTTATAAAATTTTCCTGGGTACATTTTTTCGATATCTCCTTTGTTAATTACACTTAAATCAATGATGTCTTCTCGAGAACCGTCATTAATACGTAAAGGACATGTTTTATCATCTTCGGAGCATAATGCCTCTATTATTTTATGGAAAACTGTTTTCATATTTTCTACTGGTGTTGTTTCAGGATCTCTTTTATAACTACATTTTTCGCATTCTGGTTTATGCATATCTGTTTTCTTTTTGCAATTTTTGCAACGAGCATAGAGAGTTCTTTCATAAACAATACGGTAAGGTCGATCTGGTAATGCCTTTTTCATACTACTATGTGCAAGAAAAACTTCGCATTCATCACAGCTAATATAGCCCGGAAAATTAAGATCAAGTAAACGATTCGCAAGCTCGTCCGCATAATATTTTGGTACTATTTTTTTATAACCAAGAGCTTTCCAATTCGGAGCACCTTGAACAACATGACTTCCAGACCATAAATTTTGATAATCTACTTCACTGAAATCTTTATCTGGATAGTATGATGGGTTATCCGCAAGTACTTTATGATTTGGTATAAAAAGTATAGGTATATCTTCTTTTACACGATAGTAGAGTAGCATTCCAAAAGTCGGACCTCCATAACCTGTTTCATATGTAAACCAGCCTCCTCGATATTTTGAATGTCCAACGTAATATTTATTCCACCAGCCTACAGTTTTGCGAGAAGTGACAAAATAAGAATTATCACGTTCGTATTGTAATATATTTTTTGTATCAGTAGAATGGCAGATTGTGGTACCAGCTCGAAGGATAAAAACAGGATAATGTCGAATAAAACTGTATGATTCTGGAGAATGAAAAATCTTTCCAAATTTTTGGAATATCTTAAATTTTTCATCAATATTTGTTATTAATTTTTCCTTGTAAAAACTACACTCAGAAAAATATGGATTTGCACGAGAAGGAATACATCGACAGTTTAGGGGTTCTGTATCTGGTGTACAATCTTTTTTGTAATAAGTTTCAACGTCCATTTATTAATAATAAACTTTTATTTATAGCCTTAAAAAAGGTGAATTAAATGTCTCTGTGTTATGTAACCGCTTTTTTAGATATTGGTAGAGAACAGTGGTCCTCATTTTCAAGAACTTTTGACACCTATTTCGAAAATTTTAAACCTCATGTAGATATGTTCCGCACGCTTGACTACACCGATTTAAAATACGATTTTGTGATCTTTATTGATAAAGAGTATGCGGAAAAGATACGACAGTACTGTGAAAATATAAAAAACATCAAGATTTTTGAAATCGACAACGATTTCATGATAAAAAACATTCCTGTATGGTCAAAATTAGAGAAAGAAACAGAGATAATGAATTCTTCAATGTATAAGAATACTGTATCACATCGGTTGCATTTTCCAGAAAATAATAATCCAAGATATACTCTTATAAATCATGCGAAAATAGATTTTGTGAATCTAGCAATGAATTTTGTTGACAGTGAATTTTTTTGCTGGGTAGATTTTGGGTATTTCCAGGATAGAAATCGAATACCACGTAATCCTCTTGATGTTCTAAAACTTGATAAGGAGCGTATAAACTATACAACAATAAACCAAATTGATGATCAAGATAAAAATATTTTGTATACATTACAACATGCTCCAGAAAAGGTTGGAGGTTTCTTTTTCTTTGGAAGTAGAAAATCTCTTCAAGAATATCAAAAACTTTACCATTCCGTCTTATATACATTTCAAAATCTAGGTATTGCTGATGACGACCAACATATTGCATTACGATGTTATTTTATAAAACCAGAATTATTTCGGATGCATCATCTAGGTATCTGGCATCGTGCTCTTATGTATTTCCAATTAGACTGAAAAAACTTTACGATTGTAGCTCAGCATACCTTCAAGTCCTAAAGTTTTGATTTCATGTATGTCTTCAGGTTTGATTAGATCTACAAATAATTTTTCAACCATATTACACTGTGAACTCAAAATATCCTGACCTTTTATAAGAATTTCCTTAAATTCTTGGATTTTACTCATCGGTATGGAATAAAGACCTGTTGTAAATACTTTTGAGTTCACACTTTCATCATAATGAGGTCGAAACGTGTACTTATCCATTCTATACTTTGGAAGAGAAAATTTATCTGTCAAGGAATAACGAGCTCCAAGTTTGAATAGATATTTTGCACTAGAAGTTGGTAAAATATTTTTCTGGATGTATTCAATACCATGTTCGAGAAGTTTCATCTCTCCGTGACCTATGTTTTGTGAATGATTAACATATTTCTGAACATCAGGATTGTCACCTAATTCAATCACATGATCATAGTGTTTCTTATACTCTGCTCTTATATCTTCTGGAATCACACTCCCTTCAATTAAAATACAGAAAGAGTTGGGTACATATTTCCTAATACTGTTTACGGTATTAAGAGTTTGTTGGAAACGTTCGACAGGATGAATGCTTTGAAATCTGTTAGGTTTAAGCATTGATGCTGTGATAAATATTGCTGTATAACTTTTTCCTATAAAGTTCATAGATTCTTGGATTAGGGGTTCAAGATCTTGTCTAATGTAGCCTTGAATTACAGAGAAAAAACTTGTGGGTTGTTCGAACGAGTTGCGAACATTTATGTATGATTGTCCATAATTGATGATGTTTGTGTTGCTATCATGTTTCCAGAGAGGAAAACCTGCGGTTGTATATAAATCTTCATGGTTATTCATAATAATAAAGATCCAGTATAACGTAAACTCAGTGAATCTGTTTATGACTAAATGGTGTTGCCAATCAGGGTGCATTTTCTTTACATAGTTTACTAACTCATGAACAATTTTTTTCACCAAAATCTCCGGTGTTACACTCATTAATTTTTTATTTTGTAATTTTCGATAGTCAAAGTCAAGTATTCGAGATGAATTCATCCACCAATTCGAATTTGTAGAATACTTATCATTATTTTCTGTTTGCCAGGGTTCGCTGTTGTACTTTATTTTTCCCTCATTAAAAAGATCCTTATAACATAATTTTTGTGTAAGATACATATCTGCATCCAGAACTAGATAAAATGATGTCTGAATCATGTCTACAATAGCAAGTTTAAGTAGCTGTTGTTTAAACCAACCTTGACATTCATAGACTTTTCTATCAAGGAGAGATTCTTCTGACATGATTCGGTAAGGAATTTTGGAAAATTTGATGGCGAAATGTACATCTTGTATTTCTGCATATGGACAAATAATATAAAAACCATCAAGGTTGCTGATGTCGAGGAATTTTTCATAGGATAAACTTCCAACCCTGCTAAAAAGCTTGTAATCGTTTGTAAATTCCCCATTTTCACGACATTTAATGGGTAAAACGATACTGAACATTTATTACGGCTGTAATAAGTGTATAAATAGTTTTATAGGTATAAAGACATTTCGATCCCTTTTTCTGAAAACCCGTTTTTTACATAAAAATCTATGTTGTCTTCGTTGGTGTTAAGTACGATTTTATAGCATCCACCTTCATTGCGAATCATCTTAATAGCATGTTTAAGTAGATGCGATGCATATCCTCGACGGCGATGTTTAATATCTGTAACGACATCTTCAAGATGTGCTACATTCTGGGAAAATTTTGTCTCCAATATGCATTTTACAGATGATACAATGACATTATCAACTAAAAGCACAAATATTCGATTCGAAGAGTTCAAACAGTTAAAGGCTTCTTCAAATTTGTTAGGATCACAAATGTAACCATTGAGCTCTCTTAACAAGGCAAGATAAGGTTCTTTATCAGAGAGTAAAAGCTCGCGAATGACTATTTTTTTGAAGTATATATCTGACCATTGCTTAATATATTCTTTAATAAGCCAACGTTCTGAATCTGACAACCACCATCCAACGGGTATACAAATCATTTCTTTTTCAAGGGAATCAAGTTGTGGCAAATGTGTTCTAAACTCGCTCACACAGGAATGAATATCATTTCTGTTATGAACCTGACTTACTGCAACTTTTTTGCTTGTCATGTAAGATATGAAATTCTGTTTATCTTGTACTTTCAAAGTGTAGATCCAGTATGCTGATTTTGTGTCTGGTATTTGTTTTAAGAGTGTTACTCCTTTTATGTCTTTGAGATTTTTATTATAGAATTCTGCATTATCTCGATGTTTTTGAAGTATAGAATCGATATGTGGGAGATTACACAATCCAATAGTTGCATTTATATCATTCATATGTGCTTTATAACCCCATTCGACGATATCTGTTTCAAGGCGGAAATCGATTCCTTGCGGTTTTTCACGACTAATTCCATACCATCTTAGAAGTTTTGCACGATTATAGAGATGTTCGTTTGGTAAAAATATTAGACCGCCATCACCTGATGTTAGATGTTTAATCGCTTGTAAACTATAAACAGCAATATTATTTCCTGTTCCAAGTTTCTTTCCATGATACTCGGCTCCAAAAGAATGTGCACAGTCTTCAATGACAGGAATACTTCCAGCAACAGTTTTAAGTCTATCTAAATCAATAGGAGATCCTCCCCAGTGTACAAAAATGATAGCTTTTGTTTTTTCTGTTATTTTTCGTTCCAAATCATTAAGATCCATATTACAGGTTTCTGGATCGACATCAACCCATTTTATTGATAATCGATTCTCAAGAACAGAACATGATGTAGCCATACAGGTTAAAGGTGTACATAATACTTCTGACCCGATTGGTAAATCTAGTAGTCGAAGTGCAATTATCAATCCAGAAGTTGCAGAATTTACAGTAAGAATATAAGGAAAATTAAACCATTCTTTCAACTTCTTTTCGAATTCTTCAACCTTCGGTCCTTGTGTGATCATTCCAGATTTCAGAGTTGTTTTCACATTTTCTACATCTAGTGACATAAAAACTTTGAACAAAGGTAACATTTATTTTCTAAAGGTAGTATTTAAACAGAAATTGTTTTAGGAATTAAACTTTCTAATAATAATAAATGTCAGAACTACAATATCTGTTATTTTATGAACCTAAAGAAGAATATGGATGGGGGTCTAATTTCTATCCATCAAAACCTTTAATTATCGAAGGAGAAACGTGGCAAAATACTGAACAATATTTTCAGGCTATGAAATTTCGAGAAACTGATGAGAAGGGTTATGAATACTCAAATATTATTAAAGAAGCAGATTCTCCTATGAAAGTGAAGTGTTTAGGTACCCAAAAGAAACACGTGTATGGTGGAAAATGGAAGATTAACAAAAAAACAGATCATAGATTATTGGTTGATGTTTTAACAGAATACAAGGATGTACATATTCGACCTGACTGGGAAGCTGTCAAACTCAGCGTGATGATTAAGGCTTTGATTGTAAAGTTTTTACAAAAAGATTTGAATGCTAAAATCGTATCTATACCAGATAATGCACTTTTGGTTGAACATACAACAAGAGATACAATCTGGGCTGATGGAGGAGATGGAGGAACGGGTGAAAAAGGTAAAAATTATCTTGGTAAGATTCTAACTACTCTTTCTCATATTTTCAAATATGGTAATTGCAATCATATGAGTCCAGAACTTCGAAAAAGAGTTAAGATTATATAATTTATAAGGTAATTAGTATGTAATAAATGTCTAAAAAAGTTTTGATAACAGGAGCGGCAGGATTTATCGGTAGTCATACTGTTGAACATATTCATCGGAAAACAGATTGGGAAATTATTGTTATTGATAAATTATCATATGCAAGTAAAGGTTTGGAACGATTACGTCATAGTGGACTTGTTGAAAGTCCGAGAGTAAAAATCTTTACGTTTGATTTACGATGTCCAATTTCTGAAGGACTTTTTACAGAAATCGGAGAAATTGACTATATCATACACATGGCTGCCGAAACACATGTTGATAATAGCATAAAAAATCCTGTATACTGTATTGAAAATAATATCATGAGTACAGTGTTTATTCTCGAATACGCAAGAAAACTCAAAAAACTCAAAAAATTCTTCTACTTTTCAACAGATGAAGTATTCGGCGTTGCTCTTCCAAACACGTCATTTGAAGAATGGGATCGACATAAACCAACAAATCCATATTCTGCTTCTAAATCGGCAGCAGAAAATATTTGTCTTTCATATGAAAATACTTATAAAGTACCTGTAATCATTCTAAACGTGATGAATGTTTTTGGAGAAAGACAACATGTTGAAAAATTCATTCCAAAGTGTATAAAGTATATTCTAGAAGAAAAATCTATTGATATCCACTGTGATGTTTCTTGCCAGTTTCCAGGTAGTCGATTTTATATTCATGCACGAAATATTGCAAGTGCAGTCCTATTTTTAGTACAACAAGGAAAGGTTGGTGAAAAATATAACATTGCTGGAGAAAGAGAGGTAAATAATCTCGAGATGGCACAAATGATTGCAGGAATTATCGGAAAAGAGTTAAAATATAAGATGGTAAATTTTCATGAGGATAGACCTGGTCATGATCTACGATATTCTCTCAATGGAAATAAACTCAAAGAAATGGGTTGGACAATCCCTGTTTGTTTTGAAGATTCTTTAAGAAGAACAGTTCTCTGGACTCTCGAAAACACCGAGTGGCTAGAAGCATGATTGAGTGTTTCCTAAAATGAAGATAAAAACATTTTTTATGTTTTTATCACTATGTGTATCATCTGTACTGAAGAATACAAGAATATTAAAAATATGACATATCTTGATTGTTCAGGGTGTACAAGAGTGACAAAAATTCCTATGATTTGCGGGTTGAAAAGACTATGGTGTTCAGGTTGTACAAGTTTGACAGAAATTCCTGTTATTCCTGGGTTACAAATGCTCCGCTGTTCAGGTTGTACAAATTTGACAAAAATTCCTATTATTTTCGGTTTACAAAAACTCTACTGTTCATGGTGTAGGAGTTTAACAGAAATTCCTAACATTTGCGGGTTACAAGAACTTTATTGTTCAGAGTGTACAAGTCTAACAAAAATTTCTATTATTTATGGGCTACAAACACTTGTTTGTTCAGGATGTACAAGTCTAACAAAAATTCCTAACATTTCTGAGTTACAAGAACTTTATTGTACAGCATGTACGCGTTTGACAGAAATTCCTAACATTTCTGGGTTACAAGCACTTTATTGCTCAGAGTGCACAAGTCTAACAAAAATTCCTAACATTTGCGGGTTACAAACACTTATCTGTATAAGTTGTACGAGTTTAGCAGAAATTCATAGTTGCAGTTTGCAAAATCTAGATTGTACAAATTGCAGAAGGTTGACAGAAATTCCTATCATTCCCAGGATGCAAATACTTAATTGTCCTTGGTTATTCCAAAATTCTGAGTTTGCAGATAATCTGAAGAAACTTAGTTTTCTTCAAAAGAAACTCAGACGAAGATATCTTGGGAAAAAGTTAGATGCTATCATTCCCCAGATATCTGAAATCTACTACTCACCAGGGTGTAAGGGCTTTGAATTAGCAAAGAGATCTTTTTACTATTCATTGTCATAGGTAGGCTTTAATTTTTCGTAAAAATCTCCCAAAGATGGTTTCCACCATGAGAAATGTTTAGTCAACTTATTGTCTGTTAACCAAGGTTCGTTATACATTTCTGCATATGCATCATCATTCGAATCTAAATAGAGTATGTATTCAACACATTTTTCCATTGAGGAAAAATCTCTAACATTTATAAAACTTTTCTTGTTGAAATGGTCACCAATATCTTTATCACCTAAATAAATTGGTATAGAACCAGCCAGCATCGGATTTGTTATTTTCTCCGACACATAACCATCAATATAATCATTCTCAAATGCGACAACAAATTTGTACGGAGAGAAAAAAGATGAATTTGAACTACCATTAGTCAGTTCTTCCTGTTTTTTCATGTTGTTCTTACATTTTCCCCATGAATGTACACGTCCGTTCGACATTTTCTGTAAGAGATCGAAAAAAAATTCTCTAACTTCAACTCCTTTGTACTTTTGTTTGTCACAATTAGAATATACAAATGCACAAAATTCTGTCTTTTCATGTTGAGTCTTCGGCAAGAGCAAATTTTCTGGAGATATTCTGTACTCGGAAAACGAAAAACTGTATTGCGGAACGTATATAAAGTTAATGTTATGTTTTGGATACTTTTTCGTAGTTATAACCAAGTCTGCATTTGCAAGTTTGCTATCATTCCATGGCTCACGATCAATTATTATTTTAGGAACCTTAGTTTTCTTTGAACACTTGGAAGACACAATGTTATCGACAATCAGACTCGCTCTGTTTTTATTAGTTGTTAAATAATAGGGTAGGATATCAGAAACAAAATTATGGTCAAAATCTTTTTCGATGTATACGCATTTATTTGTAGTTTCGACAAGTTTTTTATTGAGAGAAGAGAAAAATGTGTACAGAGCAGGGAAATGAATTGTTTCTATATGATCTTCGTGTATTGTACTAGTTCCTTTTGGATGTGTAGAAAACGAAAATGGTATTACAATATACGAATTTAGAATATCGGGTAACCACATATCTGCCATTCCATGACAAGGATAATTATTGTCTGTGGGAGTATATAGAGAGTTCTTAATTTTTTGACACTGTTTTTCACGATAATTTACAATTTTTACTGGTCTGATGTGATAAGGAGTTCCAAGTGTATCCAATAATTTTTTCATACCAGATCTGTTAATCAAATATGCAACACAACTCCAATGTGTATGATTATATTTTAGGTATTGGGGGTTTTTATGGGTGACACTATTTAATATGGATTTATCTGCTCCTCCAGAATACAATTGTAACCATTCCCAGTCGGATGGTGCCTTTTTAACGATTTCTTCTAACGAGAGAGACATTTTATACGGTTCTGTATAAATATCATCTTCGCAAATCATAGCAATGTGATCACCATTGTTAAAAGCAGTATGTATTGCCTTGATATGTGCTAATAAACATCCAATTTCCGGTTTAGTCATTTTCATGTACTCATTCCTAAATAATAAGCCGTCAACGTTATCTGTATGCAAATTGTTAATCTTAGACCCATTAACACCCGGAATCCTTGTAATTTTGTCTGCTATTTTAGACAGCTGTTTTATGGTTTCGATTTTTCTGTCTACATTCTTGTCCATATTAATATAATAAACAGGATATTTAACGCGATTAGTTGTTTTTTTACCATATTTTTCTATATTGGTCACGAAAATAGACATATCTTGTCTCTGTTTTTGTGCATATTTTTTCAAGCATAAATCTTGGTAGTTACGCAGTAATAGTATTCCGATGACTAAAACAGTTAGAAAACCAACCAAGATTATGATGTTCATTTATTACAAATTATTTCCTTTTCTCAACAGTGATAAAATTGAAAAAGAAAGTACATTTTCTAACATAGAAAATGTCTACAATTATTAAAGATGTTATTTATCGTTTTTCAAGGGTTCCAAAGTTGTGTAAAGCGTTTATGGATACTCCAGAAATGAATCGTCTTCGTCGTATTCGACAACTTGGTCTTGCTCACTATGTTTACCCATCTGCAACTCATACCCGTTTCGAACATAGTATTGGTGTGATGAGTTTAGCTGGTAAAGTTATGGATGTTCTCGGAAGTTTTTGTACACCAAGAGAAAAAGAATTAGTACAATTGGCAGCTCTTTTCCACGATTCTGGACATGTTGCATTTTCCCATCTTATGGATTATATTCTTTATGAGAAAAAAAATGACGCATGGTATTCCCATCATGAAAACCGATCGGTTTTTATTATAAAACAAATAAATAACCGTCTCCAGTTATTGTCAGACCGAGAGGTTGAAATGGTTTCAAAAATGATTCTCGGAGATTCAGAGAATGAGGAAAAACCCTTTTTGTTTGAGATTGTAAATAATAAAGCATTTGGCCTCGACGTTGACCGCATGGATTATTTACAAAGAGATATGTATCATACAGGAATGCCTTGTTTTCAACCTGATTATATTCTAGAATGTCTAACCGTTGAGAAAGGAAGACTTGCTGTCAGAAGAAAAGCAAAACCGGAGATCTTAATGATGTATGAGGCACGTAAAAGATTACTGACACTTGTTTGTCGTCATAAAACTGTTATGAAGGTAGAAAAAATCATGAGAAATGCAATTGACAAACTTGACATCACAGGTGATTGGTTTGAAAAGAATTGGCTTACACTTGATGATGGACGTGTAAATTGTATGATTGAAGATAAGTTTCCAAACCTTTTGAATGATATTTATACACGAAACTGGCCAGTGGTTGACGATGAAGATAGATTTAACTACATATCGTACATTTCTCGTGAAGATATTGATCGACAATTAGAAAAAGTATATTGGTCTGATTAATTTACACCTAATTTTGCCTTTTGTACCTGGGAAACTAAATTTCTCATAAAATTCTGGAGATCAGTTATATCATGTGCTAATAATAAATTGTTATCAGGATTATTTTTTATTTCTGCAAGTAATACTTCTACATCGTTAGTCTCAGTAGCTCTCAATAGTAAATAATTAATACGATTAGACAATTCAGGCAGTCGATTTACAGGTTTAATAACGTCAAATGGTTTATTATCATATTCTTGTTGATACACAGTCCATAGATCTGAAAGGTTTCCAGATAAAAGATAATAATAAGGAAGATAACCATAACCTTTATCACCCCAATTAGGGCCCCAACTGTTTTTAAATTTGAAGACTTTTCGAACGTCATCAAATCCAACAAAAAGAACCGCATGACCACCAGCAATTTTTCCAGCTGGTAAGGGAATCACACCTTTGTGTGCATCAAATATGTTTTGATAACAAGTAAAACCACCCATAAATGTATTTCCATTTGTTAAAAGTGCTTTAAGGTCAAGAAGACATTGGTTTTTATCAGTTTCTGATACACGTGCATATTTTGTAACTTGATAATTCAAAGCTTCTTTATATGCTTCCTCACTCGGTCTTTCTCTAAAGTTTGAGGACTTTTCACCTTTTTTAAGATAAGGAAATGTAGGTTCAATACATACACCAAACTGTACCATACTTTTAAGAGTGTCACGGAGATATGCACCTACATCGTTCAAAGTTCCTCCTTTTTGTACATCCATACGAGTTGTATAATACAGGAATTTTTCAGAGAATAAATCATCTATTTTTCCATCCATATTTTTACGATAGAAATATTCCATCAAAGCAACTCCAGCATGTGCAGTACAACTACCTACTGATCCTTGATCTTTTATACTTGTGCAAAAATTCGAAAGATCAACAACCTTAACAGGGTTAGTAGCTGACACTCGAAGCATGTGATCTCTTTCATCTACAGGAGATGGTCGATGATTCAACTTAAACGGTAATTTTGGTACCATACTTGGTTGACCTTTATCTAGATTTATTGATGCCATTTATTCATACAAAGAAAAATTATGCTTTAGGAAAATGGAAGTATACAAGAGTGTAAGGTATTTGCTTACGTCTACTTATAAATGTTTCAACTTTTCCTTCACAAAGCCATGGTATTGATTGATAAAATAATAATGCTTTATGATTTGTATCTAGACATGATAAAGTATAAGGTTTATTATGTTGACGTAATAATTCCATAATTTCAGACCCATAACCTTTACGTCTTTCATCTGGTTCGACAGCCAAACATGAAATTTCTCCTTTTTCTGAAATACGAACCATACCTACTAATTTTTCTTCATCCGTGTTTGTGTACGAAAAGTCGGATCAGCAATCACAGTATTAGTAAAATCAGGATCTACTTCAAGTAATGCATTACTGCGACGATAAAGATCTTCCATACGATCCCACCATTCAGGACTTGATTCAATAAATTTGTTCATTATTGCAATAATGAACAAGCCTTTAATTTCTCTTTTTTCGGACTAAAAAAACAATCACAATACCAAAAATTACCAAGCCAATCAGAATTTTTACCCATGCCTTTGTTTCACATTTTTGAGTATTACAAGGACGAGACTCTGGTGGTGGACACGGTAATCCATCACCAGATGATTCCTGATTAATAACAGGATAACGCGTTTGTGTTCCTCCATTACAAGTTTTACTACAATCACCCCATTTACTCCACTCAAAAGCACAATCACCTACTTTACATGTTTGTTCATTACATTCTCTTTTTTCAACCAACTCTTTCGGACATGGTTTTCCCCCATTTTTTTCTTCCTGTGCAATCGTACCTGTTCTTGTCTGTGATCCTTTCCCACATGGTTTATCACAATCACTCCACGGCGACCAATTTACAACACAATCTTCAGGCTTAAAACTCGAACATTTGTTGTCACCATTAATCGTAATATCACCCTCGATCGTACCATCATTATCGATATTGACAACATTAAAACATACAACAGAATCTGGACAATAACCAGGAGTATTACGAGTTTTTTCATGATGATATCCAGATAGCGAATAACATTTAGGATAGAAACATTCTGGATCATTCCATTTTGGTATTGCTGCTGCTGCAGGAATAATTCTTTCAATCTGACTCCTATAATTATCAAATGCTCGTGTATCAAAACAAGAACAAATACTATTACCACCTTCAATATCCGCTTTCGCTTTTGGCGTTGTCGGATCAGCACAATAAACATCCAACATACTATCACAATTAAATGTTGTACAATAAGTCTGTGCATCATGAGTAAGCATATTATTCTTATAAATATCACGTAATGTATTCTGACATGAAGAAGAAACCTCGCCAGCTACAACTGTATTCCCTTTCAAACAACATAACATTGCTTCATATGATTCTCCTTGTACACCCGATTCGTCAGATGTAATACCTGGAACAAAACAACATTTTATAGGCGCATTTGAAAAAGCATAAGCAGGTGCGAAATAATATGCAGACATCGGAGAAAAAGCAATCGCCTTCCACTTATCAGCTGTTCGAGGTTCAATACCTGGTTCTGTATATATAATATTCAAGAAGGAAGATGACTCGCTATCTACCTCGAAAAAATATAATTGCTCTGTATCAGTTGCAACAAAATTAACAGGTGTATACGTAGAGCTGGACACTGAAATAGGTTGACCTGTTATAGCTACTGGTGTTTCACTGTTATAATTTATTGCAATTCCCTGATTTGATAATTTTTTTGTAGTTTCATCATAATTCCAGATATAAGTTTTCAATTGTTCAGGTGTTTGAGGCTGTATAGATGTAAATGTAAGTTTATCATCCATTATACGCATAAAAAATCCTGCATTATAAACAAAATAGTCACCCGAAGAAACTGTAGTTGAATGGAAATCATAATCTACACGTTTAAAAACCCATCCATATGCATCTTCAGGTTTTGCATTCCATCCACATAAATTCATAGGAACAACTTTCAAGGTAATATTTTTTGGTACATAATAAACATTTTCAACTGGATCAAATATACCATATTTTCCATTTTCTACACCAAAAATAACAGGAGAAGGTAATATTCCTTCCTGACGATAAATATTTTTTTCAAAACCCGTAATTCCTAAAGAACCATAAGTTTTAGAAGTAAAAGCAAGTGGAACAATATAAGTATTCCCTCCACTGCTAAAAACTCGAAAAACAAATTCCGCAGAACTACCTTCTGTACTCGTCATTTCCACATCATTTCCAACTGTACGAAGTGATAATGGCGGAATCGGATCAGAAACAGATTGATATTTAACAGTATAATCTCCATCAGGGATAGGTACAATATGTGGAGCCATTTATATTATACTATTTTTTTGTTTTTGTCACAAAATATATGATTATTCCCATAATAACTACAAATAACACACAAACTAACCATGGTGTTACCTTGTTTTGCATATTTTCCCCATATAAACCTGAACGTATAGATCCTGAATTAACATACCCATGTGGAAGTTGATAAAGTCTCGGAGGTATAATATAATACCCAGAAGGCGCTTTTGCATTATCAAAAATTGTTACCATGTGTAAACCAGGACAAACTTGAAAAAAAGTAGGAGAACCTGAACGATCTAGCACTGTATCACTCCTCTTATTTTTCAAGAAAGGAGTATCCTCCGTTAAAGATAATGGTCTCGTAAACAAATACTTTTTATTCACACAATAATAATTCTCAGGATTACTTTGCGAAAATACCATACCTAGCGGAACATAATCACTATCATCACACTGTGGAACATAATAACCAACTGACCCAGACACATTTTCACCACATGCAGGAGGAGGTAAAAGTTGTAACAACTTTGTAGCACGTTTAATAACAGGAGGAATTATCGATGGGTTATTATACAGTCCAACTAATAGGATTTTTCGTGATCCACTCGGTCCAGAAAAATTATTATTAGAAGGCTTACCTTCCCATGCTATTTTATCTAAACCATAAAGAACAGTATCTCCAATTGATCCATATCTAGCATCTGTCGGATTATAAAAAAAACCGATTGAATTACCATCTACTGCAAAAACATTACAACCTGAATCAGACCAGGATTTTTTCCATTGTAAATCATCTGGATCTACAATAACAAAAGGTTCTGTAAATGGCCCCGGATTTTTATTTGCATCTGCAATCGAAGGAAACGTAAGGAAAAGTTTTGTTCTTATTTCACTGTCTGCATACCGACACGTCATTTATTAGACAAAAAATTAATTTCCCAACTAATAAAATGGGAAATAATCAAACAGTAGCATCTACTCTTATTTCCAATGAAATCCTTAACCAAAACATCACTAACATCATTGGAAACAACAAGACAAACGTTAACAACGTTATAGAAATGTCTAACACGATAAGAATAGAAAATCACGGCAGAATTACCTGTAAAAATTTTCAAACAGAACAATCAAACGATGCAAATCTAAATTGTGCAGTAAGTGTAACAAATGAAGCAGTTATAGATCTTAAAAAAGAACTTTCCACAGATGTTACAAATCAGGCTCGTGCCACAAACAAACTAATCCAAGGATTTTTAGCAGGTATTGGCCAAGTCAATAATACAGACATGAAGATGACTCTTGAAACCATTATACACAACGTAATAAACACAAACGTAACTATCAACAATATTAACAGCATTTTAAACAGTGCAAAAGCCACAAACGAATATACTCTTGTCAATTACGGAGACATAACATCAGACCAATGTAGCATCATACAAAAAAATGCTGTATTTTTACAATCCTCTACAATCATCAAAAATCTAGTCGACACTGCTCTCTCAGACAATATCCTCACAAAAGTAATGAATGACGCTGTTCAATCCAATGAAACACAACAAAAAGGTTTAGACGATCTTATAAGTGCGTTAACTGCTCCTTTAGCCATTATTGCTCTTGGATTAATTATTCTAGTTGCTTTAACAGGTAGAGAAGGTGTTAAAGATCTCACAAACTGGAAATTATGGTCTGTTGTTGGCATATTCGGTGGAGTATTTTTGTACATCATGTATAAAAACAAAGTATGGGTCTTCAAACCCAAACAATACTTTGCTTGTGCTACCGATAAAAAAGGTTTTAATACTGGCTATTGCAAAGAAATTACAGAAAGTGAGTCACAAGAATACATCAATAACAACAAACAAGTATTCGATTCAAACGAAAGTTGCACTGCTGCTGCTGGTCGAGGAGAAGCATGTCAGAAATATTATCGCTGTGGTCTTGATCCAAGTGGATACTATGATGGTAGAGTAGTCGAATGTCGTGGATGGACTGACGATGAAACAGACGCAAAAGCTGGTATTATCTGTCCTTATAACAACATATTTGATACCAAAAATTGTTCAACTTTTGTTTACCGTTGTGACCAAACAGAAGACGATAAAGGAAAAACATCTGCTTCATGTACTCGTATTAACTCTGGTGATGTTTTACCACATGATATCGTTTTTAGAAGTGAATCATCAAAAGATGCAGCACTTGCTTCTTGCGAGGCTGTATGCAAACCATTATAAACCATTAAAAATTAACTGCTTTTTACAGTTAATTTATCTTTTTTTATTTTACTATTCTATTTATTCATCAAGAGGAAATTCTTCTCCACTCTCTTGGAGAGCTTCCTGTTCATATTCGTTACGTTCACCATTTGACATCGCCTTCCATCGCTTTGACAACTCTGCAGTCATCTTACGAGCATCCCATTCAGGATTTTCTGATTCGAGTTCTTCTCGCTGTTCAGTACAGAAATACTCAAACCCAGGAGTTTTCTTATCAGACTCCTTTACCTTTGGTTCTTTTTTTTCCTGTTTTGCAGGAGGTGCAGGCTTGGAAGCAACTTCCTTAACAGCCTTTGCAGGAGGAGCAGGCTTGGAAGCAACTGCCTTTGCAGGAGGAGCAGGCTTTTGTGCAACTTCCTTGACAGCCTTTGCAGGAGGAGCAGGCTTGGAAGCAACTTCCTTGACAGCCTTTGCAGGAGGAGCAGGCTTGGAAGCAACTTCCTTGACAGCCTTTGCAGGAGTAGCCTTGGAAGCAACTTCCTTGGTAGCGACCTTTGCTTCAGGAACAGATTCTGCCTTTTCAGAGACATATCGTTCCTTATCAAGGGCCTGTTTCTCTTCGTAAGGCTTCTTTTCCTCATCCGAAAGAGCCTTCCAACGACGACCAAGTTCAGAAGGAACTTCCTTACCAGTCATTTCAGGATTCTCAGTCTTAATAACTTCACGCATATCCGCACAGAAATACATATAAGCAGAAAGAGGACGCTTAGGACCAGTTCGTTCCTTCTTCTGAGCACGAGTGCGCTTAGTTTCAGTTACCTCAGTATCAGCAGGAGGGGTATAACTTTCCATTTCCTTATTGTATCGCGCAGTATCCTTCTCAGCAAGATCAAGATACTTCTTCTTGTCCTTTTCAGATACATTTGCCCATTCCTTTGCAAGGTGCTTAGTAACTTCAGTTGCAGATAGTTGAGAATTTTCCGCCTTTAGACGCTTTCGTTGTTCCATACAGAAGAAAAGATATCCAGTCTTTCCTTTCTTCGGAGCATTCGGATCCTTCTTACGTTTACCACGAGTGGAATTTGCTACGCTAAGAAGTTTAGATACCTCTTCAGATTTTGATTCCCATGCACTCAATACATTTTTCGTTTGTTCCTCATCAAGAGATGAAGTGAGAACATCGTTCAACAAAGAAGTTAGTTGTTTCAGAGATTTAGTTGCCATTTTTATTGTAATAAATCCAGTCTATAAATTTTTTTTCAATTTACTTTTTCCAATTTTTTCTTCCAACTTTTCACTCAAAAACTTTTCCACATACCGCTTCGTTCTTGTACTCATCCCAAATCTCTTACCAGTTCTCAGACAGATATCAATATCTTGACGACATTTTTTCTCATCATTTAACCACTCAACTCTTTTCTCATATTCTCCAGATACATCTTCTTCCATACGAATCGGACAATATGTATCCATTGTATAAATAAAACCAACAGGATCATGCGAACATCTCGCCGAATGAAAGAAAAACGAATGTCCCGGATAATAATTCGCCCAATACACAAATAACAGACTCTGATCTTGTACTATCTCAATCTTTTCCTTACTATTCAAACGATTTGTATCATATATCTGACACAACGATGCTTGCTCATGAAAATTCACATCAAAATTCTGCTTATTATCCCAGACAAGATTCAAAAGTACATGAATAAAAGATGTATTCTTTACAATCATCACACCTGTATTCAAACTACAATTAAACTCTTTCCCACACAATAAATCCTTCTCCCCCAGAAAACTATACAAAAAATATTCTATCGAAAGTTCTGGACGTAATACATGCCCATCCGCATCTAACCATATCACAAAATCATAATCAGGTAATACTTTCTGAATTGCACGTATTTTATACCAAGGACAATCACGTTTACCATCATAAACATCATTACATAAATAAAAATCATAACCATGCTTTTTCGCATAATTTTCAATCGTTCTTACACCATACTTTACTATTTCCTGATACCATTCATTAATAGCAAGCGTACACACAGCAACTTTCATGTTTATCCATCAGATAAACATTTTTATAACGTTTTACTATAAAAAGATCTCTTCGATAATTCATAACCCTTGTATCCCGGAGAGTAGTAAATTTCAGAAATCTGTGGAATCAAAGCTTTTAACTTTTTTCCTGTGTATCTTCGTCTAAGTTTCTTTTGAAGAAAAATGAGCTTACTTAGGTTCCCTTCAAATTCGGGATTTTTTGGTACCCAAGGACATTTAAGACAACATAGTACTTGTGGAGTACACAGTATTTCTGTTAGACTTGTACACCCTATACAGTTTAAATAGTGTAACCCGCAAATCATAGGTATTTCTGTTAATTTTGGACAATGCGAACAACTAAGTGTTTGCAAGCCGGAAATAACAGGAATTTCTGCCAATTTTGGACAAGCTGAACAAAATAAATCTTTCAGTCCTAAAATGTCTGGAATTTTTGCCAATTTTGGACAATCTGAACAAATAAGTACTTGCAACCCACAAATATCAGGTATTTCTGCCAAATTTGGACATTCTGAACATGAAAGCTCTCGTAGGCCAGGAATATTAGGAATTTCTGTTAGATTTGGACAACCTGAACAATCAAGTAATTGCAAACCAGGAATGAGTGGGATTTCTGTTACATTTGGACACTTTGAACAAATAAGTTCTCGCAATTCTGGAATAATAGGAATTTCTAGCAAAATACATCCGAAACAGTTCAAACATCGCAACCCGAAAATAACAGGAATTTCTGTCAGGCCTGGACACATTGAACATGAAAGATCTCGTAGACCAGGAATACCTGGTATTTCTACTAGATTTGGACAGTTAAAACAGTCAAGTACTTTCAATCCAGGAATGTTAGGGATTTTTGTCAAATTCGGACAATCTGAACATACAATAAATTGTAAACCCGGAATAACAGGTATTTCTGTCAAATTCGGACAGCTAAGAGAAAGAGTCGTTAAATTTTCACTCGTTTTATACTCTTCTGTACAAATGATACACATGGTTATAATTATAACCAGTTACGTTTTTATTTCATTTTAACTTCCTCATAGTCATTCGGTAACTTACGATAAGGAAACTTATACGAAATATACATCAAATAATGAAAATGTGCATCATTCACTGGATCATGATCATGCTTAACTTCACGATCAATTATTGCTAGTTGCACAGTCTTAACATCCTCAGGTAAAGTATCAAACATATCATCTTGTGCCATAATAGATCGATATTTACCTTTACTCGAATAACGCATCGGATGCCTATTCGCATACTTTTCCAAATTATAATCAATATTCGCAATATCGAACGATGCATTATCACTAATAAATTTAACCTTGTATTTATCCTCTGGATATTTCTCTTCCAAACTGTCAATCATCTTAGCAATTTCATTCCATGCAGTTTTTTGCGAAACTGGTACTGGATTCGTCAAACATCTCATAACTGCTTCAGGATGTTTAACCCAAAATTCATCCCAACATCTCGCCTCGAAATCCCCATAATTATCAACACCATTCTCTACAGTAGGCCAATTAACACTCATGTTCCATTTAAAAATTTCTATCTCACTCTTATCAAGTTTACAAGGAATTTCTACCTCCGGAGCAATATAAAAACCTACAGAATTAACTGGATGTGCATATAAAGCACCAGTCTTTTCAATATCGACTGCCACAATAATCGTCTTCTTTTCACACCTTGTTTCCATTTATCTTATTATTTTTCTGTTTAAATCCTACATTCCAAGCCTGTTTCGAAAATGGATTATTACAAGAGCCAACACCAACACAAAAATAACAAGCATAACAAACATAGCATCATTCCAATTCGAACAATCATTATCATCTTGATTTTTATATCCTTCTCGACTCATTACATCAAAAGATTCTGATAAAACAGGAAATTGTGCCCTGATTTTATCACGATAATCCTTTGCAGGAAGTCCAAGTCGTCTATCACATGTCGCTTCATCTGAAATACATACTCCATTATTCGCACCGTCTTGACTACAACATTTTCCAGACGCACACGGAGTTTTTTTACAGTTTACTACACTTAAAACACCTGCTACATTCATTTATTATTAGAAGGTTTTTCCAACATCACACTAAAAAATTCTTTACCTCCACACCACACTGCTATTCCTCTCACTCCTACTTCATACAAAAAACCATTCTTCTCAGAATCTATCGCTAACGAAAACAATTGATCAACCTCATACTCAGTACAAGATTCCCTCTGTAACCAAGGAATGTACACACAATTCGGATACTTTCCAAACATAAATTTTACCGTATAAATTTCTGGCTTTTTTACCCTATATTTCCAACGAAAATACAATATACTAATCCCTGCCACAAGAATAGTTTCTCCTAACATTTATTAAACGATTTTTTATAGTATCCATCCTAATCCAGGAACATTATCTGGATCAGAAGCATACACTGTACCCGCAATATTCACTCCTTGCACCAACGCATTCGGATTTTCCCTATCATAGTCATAATCATTCGGATCCTCATATATTTCCCGTTTTTTATCAAGAATAAACAAAAACATAACGAAAGACACCAGAATCACTATAAAAACTACAACTTGCATTTTATCTTTGTCTAGATAAAATGAGTTCTATTACTTCTTCTTTACCACCGCTTAACGCAAAATTAAATATCACTCTTCCACCCATGCTTATCACAGAATTTCAAGGAAAATTATCCTCACTTGGTTTAACAGCCAGTGATCTCGATCCTATCGATTGGAGAGACATTATCGTACTTGCACCTCCACTAAATCAAGAAAAATGTGGTAATTGCTGGGCTATATCCTCTTTTGATTCTCTCGCAGATCGATTCCGAATCCAGAAAAAAATAAGAGGACTAAAATTACAACCTGCCATGGCTCAATGCATCAACATGGGAGAAATTACACTAAATAACAGCTGTAACGGTGGATGGCCTGCAGTTGCTGGCAAGTATTTTGAAGGACATGGTGCTCCAGATGTCTTTAAAGAATGCCCACCTTGGAAAGAAGTATGCAATCAAGATGGATGCATAATGCCAATGTGCAGTAGCATCAGTGGCCTATGTGCTGACAGTACTTTTTACAAAGCTAAACAAGGAAGCACAAAAACCACTGTCGTCATGAAATCTGAAGAAACAATCGATTCAGAATCAACTCTAAACCATATGAAACTTGAACTGAAAAAAGGACCTTTTCCCGCTTGCTTTTTCGTTCCTATAGATTTTTACATTGCTCATGCTCTTAAAACACATAGCAATAATAAAAAAGGGTTCAAATGGGAAACAACTGGAGGTATCTACATAAATGGTGAATACAACGATATTATTGAACGTTTAGTATCAGAAATGGGATCAGTTGGTGATGAATTTCGTCAACAATATGATATTCGAAAACCCGAAGATTGGAGCAATCTTGTCCTCGAAAAAGGTCAACCTGCTGGTCATGCTGTTGAAATTGTTGGCTGGAATTACTATGATAGCATCAAATATGGACGAATTCCATGCTGGATCGTAAAAAATTCTTGGGGCACAGATTGGGGAGAAAAAGGTTATTATCGTATCGCAATGAATGACCCTTCAGGCAACTCTGGTAATCATAGTTTTAACAGTAATCTAGGCTTTGATATTCCTCTAAAATCGTTCAAAAATGTAAGCACTGGAGAAGTCGTTTCTCTTGGTGGAATTAATCAACTATTTGGAAGCGGAACTAGCTTTGATCCAGATTTATCCACTGGAAAACCATATGGCTATGCTTATCCTGGCGCCCATTGGTTTAGTTTAGACTATTACAATACAATGAATATACTTGTTTTTATACTACTACTCGTTCTTATCGTTGGAGGATACAAAATATACAAGAAAACCTAAGTTTTTACACAACTTGTGTAAAAATCTTTGTTCTTCTTTTCCTTCCATGTTGCAAAAATTTTTCCAGATGTTATCATATAATATATTTTTTCCAGATGTTATCATATAATATATTTTTTCCACACACAAAAAATGTGTGTGGAAAAAAATTTTCCAAAGTGGAAAAAATTTCTGGAAGACGCCATGTTGAAGCTGAACATAGGTTAAAAAATACGTGGAAAAAAATCATGTCCTAACATGATTTTATAATTGTTAAATTTTTAACAATTTTTGAACAATTATAAACAAATGAATAAAATATACATAAATGTCTATGGAATGTGAATTTTGCCATAATAAGCTGAAAAACAAGTACTGTTTAAATTTACACAAGAAAACAGCAAAATACTGTTTAGCATTACGTGGCGCAAATACTGAATATAAATGTGAATTATGCAACAAAAACTATACAGAAAGACGCAACCTAGAAAAACACCAGGAAAAATGTAGATTAACAGCCGAATACGGGTCAGACTTGTTGACTACTTTCAAAAAAATTAAACAAGAAAACGAGCGTTTAAAACGAATCATCGATGATCAATCCAAAATCATAGAACAACAAGCGAAAACCATCGAAAATATTGCTATCAAAGGTGTTACAAAATCGAGTGTCACAAATATCAATATCCTTAACCTAATGCAGTCGTTGACTACTGAACATTGCAAAGAAAATGTACAGTATCTTACAGAAGACCATGTTATTCGAGGAGCAGAAGGATTGTCACAGTATATTTCTGAATTTCCTGCAAAAGGAACTGTTTTTCTATCTGATAGTTCTAGACGTGTTTTTTCATACAAAGATTCTTCTGGAAAATTAATCAAGGATGCTAACGGTACAAAACTATTACGTAAATTTTTCAAATACCTAAGACCAAAAGCTGAAGATTTCATCACATGTCATCGCGATAGGTTAGAACAAGAAAAGAATCAAATAAACATAGATTCTGATATAGAAAACCTGTTCTCTCGATTGATGAACCTAAATAAAATTCAACAAGGTATCTTCAAAATTTCTAAAGGCGAAGAACACGAGTTAAAAGCTGAAATTAATAATCAGTTGTGTCAAATATTACCTAAATTGAGCTCGCTAAGTCCTGATCTAGATTCTATACAATCAAGCGATGAAATTTAACTTTTTAGAAATGAAATTAGAATCTAAAAAGTTAATCATAGTTATAAAATGTGTGGAATTTGCAAGAAAGAAACTATCGTGACCAATGAAACTATCGAAACGAAAACAGAATCAAAAAAAGTATACAAAACATGTTCTGATTGTAGAGAAAAATTACGACTAAAACGACAACAATATAAATGCGAACATGGAAGACAGCGTTCCAAATGCAAGGAATGTGGAGGTTCAGAAATCTGTGAACATGGAAAACGACGTTCTACATGCAAGGACTGCGGAGGAGCAAGCATCTGTGAACATGGAAGACAGCGTTCTCATTGCAAGGAATGTGGAGGTGCAAGCATCTGTGAACATGGAAGACAGCGTTCCAAATGCAAGGAATGTGGAGGTGCAAGCATCTGTGAACATGGAAGAGAGCGTTCCAAATGCATTATTTGTAGACCTAAATGTGGATGTCAAAATTGCCATTCAGTATATGTAGGATCTCGTTCAAAATTTCATCCATATTGTTTTCGTTGTTATTGTATCTTAAATCCAGATGCAGATATTCCTCGTAAATATAAGTTCAAAGAACATTATTTACGTGAAAAATTACAGGATGAATTTAAAGATGTGAAATTGGTGTTTGATAAAAGAGTTGGAGAATCTGGTAAAAAACCTGATGTTCTTATTGATTGCGGTACACATTGCATAGTTACAGAGTGTGATGAAAATTGTCATACTTATTATACATGTGAGGAAAAGCGCGAAATGCAAATTTTCCAAGATTTAGGTAATCGTCCATTAGTTATGATAAGATTTAATCCTGATAGCTATAAAGAGGACTCAGGCAGAATTGTACCAAGTTGTTTTACAATGACTAAAACAGCAGGATGGAAAGTTGATAAAACAGAGTGGGAAAGAAGAACAAATGAACTTATTAATATCGTAAAAACTTATATGGAAGAAGTGCCGACAAAAGATTATACACGTATAGAACTTTTCTATGGATATTAAACCATTTTCGTAGCTTTTCTCAAGCTTAAAATGCTAACCAGTGAAAGAATAGGCATAATCGTCATAGTTCTTACTGTATAAGATGGTATAAAATGTAAAATTGCAATTCCAGAAAGCAAACCTACGGTTGATGATAAAGTATTAATGCTTGCAACTTTTGAATAGAATTCTCCTATATTTTCTGGTGCAAGTTTTTGAATGTTATTAGCGTTTACTGCACCAAGTGATATGAACGAGACATTTTTAAGCGTACTTGAAAATCCCAAAAATGGAAGCACCAAATTTTTATCAGGAATAAAAACTGAAGCATTTTCAAGATAAAAACTAAACTGCTGAATGGTAGCCCCTTTTGTAATGTATTTAAGAGGTTGTGTATCAGCTTTCTTACCTGTTTTCCATGCGTAAACAAGTCCTCCCAATTGTCCTAATATATCTTTACCAATATAAGTAGTCGTCACCAAAGAAGTAAATGACGGACTTGTACCAACAATACTTGACAACATACTATTTGTTGATAAGACATTTGAGGTGCTAGTAGCCCAAGAATTAATTGCCATCCATGTTAAGTATTTTCTGACTACAGGTTTCATTTCTACAAGAAGAAATAAAACATAAGCTTTTTCAATTTCGCTTTCGCTTTCGCTTTCGCTTTAAACGATACGTTCATAATTTGAAGTGCCATTAACCATTTCTTGTTGACGATACCAATCTATCAAAGACTCGTGATTAGTACAACACCAATTAGACGTAAAGTATACATTTCCTACACAAATTACCAATTTACTCGCAAAATATTGGTAAGCAGTGTAGGAAATAATACAAAAAGATACTAGATATAACGTATCTTTGGTATCGCCATTTTTTGATACCATCGCCAAAAACAAGCTCAGTGCTGAAAAAAATACAGATACATAGTTCAAGTACCTGCCGTAATTGATAAAATTAATTCTGTCTCTATGAATCACCTGTTTTCGTGGAATACCGCATGTAAATCCACAGCATGTAGTTTTGAATAATGTTAGATAGGTATTGTCAGTTGTAAAAGAATCAAATTGGTAAGACATTTGAAATTCAAAACGAGACACCTAAAAAAATCATTTTTAAAACGATCAGCCCCTTTTCTTCTTATTCTTAAAAGGTTTTCCGCCACACATTTCAAGATATGGATCACAATAATCTGACATGCATTCTCTATGGATATAACATGCTTCTCCATCATCTTTTCTTGCTGTACATTTTTTGTTGTTGCAATATACAGACATACAATCATCATCTCTATTACATGGCTGATTATCGTGTTTACGAGAGGGTAAACGAGGAGAATCTCGGTAATCATATTCACGGTCATATTCTTTCCTATCTTTTTTGGATGCGATATCAATGGGTAAAGTTGATAAAATATGTTTTTTATTTTTGTTGTATAAAAATTCTTGTTTTATGTAGTCAAAATACTCAACTCTGACTTTATCTGGTATAATTTCTATGTACCTAGATACAGCCATTCCTGCAAAAGAGTTAATAAGTATTCCAAGTTCTTCTGGTGTTCTACTTTCTAAGATGACAAATTCTGCATTTTTTATTATGGCTTGCAAAGTATGTATCTCTGCACTATTTGTATTGTCAATAACGTTTCCTTTACTAAAAGTCATAAAAGAAACACAGCGTAAAATAACATACAACCAAAAATAGCTATACATAACACAATAACCAGTTTCGTCAGTTCCTGAGAATTCTGTTTCAGGTATTCTTTGTAGTCCTAAAGGACATGAAATTTCGATTCTCGGATTTTTCCACACAAGTCTATCTCCAAATAATTCTCTATGTTCGTTACATGAATTAACAAGAAAATCCATAAATACATCTACTTTGCTGAACCAGATTTCGTCTGACTCAAATCCATGAGGCTCGTACAGACTAAACATAATAAAACTAGGACCGATGTAGATAAAAATCATGTTAGCATGGCCATCTATAAATTCGTCTTTATTTTTCATATGTATACTAAGTGCAAGAGTGCTCATATTTCTTTTACAACCCAATAGTTGTTTGGCAAATGGTTTTAAAAAATATTCGACAAATTCTTCGGAAGTTTTTCCTATATCTTTTGGTATATCAACACGAACACCCAACAAAGTATTGTCTGCATCAAGAAATACGTAATCTGAAAAATCATCATCGAGATTAACACAAAGTACTAAAGCACCAGTACAAAATTTAAGTTCTGTGTCTGATAACATTTTTCTGTGTGTATTTTCAAGTGCCATATTATACACATTTTCTAGCATAGAAGGAATTTCGGTAGGTTCACGATCTCTTGAAATACGTTCAATAGCCTGAAAATATGTGTACATATAGTTCCAACGGTTCATAGATTCCATTTTTTGTGGATAGACAGTACTGTTTATATATCTCATCTTTGAAGACAATTTTCCTCCGTGTTTTTCTATTTCTTTTAGGATATCCTCTATACATGCCATTTTTTTTACTTCCTCCATACTATACTCAATACGTCTTTTTGCCATTTATTTAGTGTAATATTTTTTTTACGACATCTCTTACACATACTTTTTTGATCTTTTTTAATTTGGACATTTCATTACATAAAAACATTATGAACCGATTTGATTTAAGAAAATATGATTTTGCAAAGGAAAATAAGTGAAAATACAAGCCAGAATAGCTGTAAGAGAGAATAAAAAGTAGAAAACCCTCTCCACGTTTGGATTTTTTGAAGGTGAACTTCCTGTATAAAACGTCACGTTTGGTTTCTTCTTTGCACGTTTGAAAATTTCTGGAAAGTTCTAGAATATAAAATATTTTCCACACACAAAATTTTGTGTGTAGAAAAAGAAAAAAATAAATAGGGGTTCGATGAAAAAATTTTGCTCCATGATGAAGTTTTGAAGGTGAAAACAGCTTAAACATGCAAACGGAAAATTTTTCCCGTCTAAAATGTTAACACCTTAAAATTTTGTATTGGTAGTTATTGGCAAATATTGGCAAATATTGGCAATTTTTTTGCCAATGACATTTTAAAGCCTTATTTGTGTTATAAAATGTCAACTTGTGAATTTTGCGATCATAAATTCGTAACAAAATCTAATTTAGCATATCATCAGCGTACTGCAAAATATTGTTTGCAAAAACGTGGCATGGAAAATACCAATGCTCTTTGTGATTTATGTGGTAAAAATTTTGGTGAAAGGAGACATATGTTACAACATCGTGAAAAATGTGATTTACCTAAACAATTAGCTGATTCAAACAAAAAAAACATAGAACTACAAGAAAATATACTTATTCTCATGGAACGCATACAATGCTATGAAAAAACTATAAAAGATTTGAGAGAACAGGTTAAATTATTTTCTGAAAATATCAAAGATGTTGCAATCCAAGGTGTAAAAAAGTCCACAGTTACAAACAACATTATCAGTCTACAGCCTCTTACGAAGGAATGGCTTGCTTCACAAGCTTTGTTATTAACAGAAGAACACATTTCACAAGGTGTTACTGGTCTTGCACAATTTGCTGTTTGTAATTCATTTAAAGACCGAGTAGTTTGTACAGATGTATCACGTAAAAGTCTAAAATATAAAGAAGACGATGGGAAATTTTCCAAAGACCCTCGAGGGAAAAAACTGTCAAAGATGTTCTTTGAAAGTATAGAAACAAAGGCTGATAATATCATTCCAATTATGATAGAAAAAATAAAGGAAGAAATGGATGATGCATGTGAAGAAACAACAGATTTCGAGAGTGTTTGCAACAAAATGGATGAGATAATAAAAATTAAGAAAGGTATTCGTCATATTACAAAAGGTCAAGAGCATGATTTGAAAGAGGAATTTACTAAACAGCTGTGTGAATTATTACCTAACCCATAGACCTAAATAATATAATTTTCCAATTTAGACTGAACATCAATATTTAATTTTGCATTTGGAGAAATTTCCAAATATTTCCAAATATTTCCAAATATAGTAAATCAGTTGAAAAAACTTGGAAGAATTCGTGTTTCTTCGGATATTTTAGTTTCTGCTACTTCAACAGGTTTTATCTGCCTATCATTAATAAAAGCAACCACCTCTTCAGCTGTAGGTCTTTTTTCCCAATCATGTTCCAAAATATATAGAATTATTTCTGCAAAAATGTCGTTGATAGGATTTCTCTGAATGCTACTATATAATCTATCAGAAACACGTTTTTTAGTAGAATTTGTTACTAACTGTGTCTTTAATGAGAAAAGCTGATCCAAACGAACCGTGACCTAATTTTTCTACGATTTGCATTTTTTCTGCAGACATCTTTTATTAAAGAGAAATTGTCTTTAATAAAATCACTTTTTAGATAGTTATGTCGGTTGTCATTTCAACATACAATAGATACCACAACAAATAACTCATTATGAATGTAATCGAAAACACCGTTAATGAATATGTTGCGTAATTAGTGATGCTTACGACAATTTCTGTAGCAGAATATAACATAACTAGACATAATAGTATCATGCCCGCAAGTTTTAACATCATTTGTTCCAAAGATTATGAAACCATTGTAATTCAATTTTACCTTGATTTACGTTGGGATTTACGTTGGGATTTACGTCGGGATTTACGACGGGATTTACGATGAGATTTACGATGAGATTTACGATGAGATTTACGACGGGATTTACGATGAGATTTACGATGAGATTTACGATGAGATTTACGACTTACTCTTTGCGATTTTCTCTTAAACCCATACTTAGCCTTGAAAAAGCCGACGCCAACATCCCAAGTCTTGTTAATTACTTTATACAAGACATAAACCAATAAGGCGGCTGCTATAAAAATAGCGATAAGCGTGC
>JACCDT011715637.1_pt1 | contig 32016 bp, 26 predicted proteins | sample 7446291 | NCBI WGS metagenome assembly JACCDT01 (sample SAMN15323446, study PRJNA562643) | freshwater metagenome | isolation source: river surface water | place: USA:Blue River Watershed | collected 2017-08-17
AAAACACGCTACTATTGGCGGAAATTTCTTCACAATTAAGAAATCACTACACTTAAATGCCAATGAACGCCTCAATTTGGAGCAGGGTTCGAAAAACTCGGTCTGAATTCGAAATCACTAAATCATGTCACTTTTCGTGTTGATGGGTGGCAGAATTTTGAAAATCTAGGTGAACTAGAGCACAAGAATACTCACAATTAAGAAATCACTACACTTAAATGCCGAGGTCGTTTTCTCGATATGCCGATGAACTCTCGATTTTGCAAGGGGGGGTCTATGGGATTTTTCTTGGGAAAAAGGATGATTCATGCATTTTGTATGATTTCTTAATTAGATGGTTATCATTACGGTTATTATTCGTTACCTTAGATTTCAATGTCAATGGGCACGAGTAGAGGCGTCTCTGGCTCCATCCTTGCGCGCTTAACCTTGCGCTTCTTTGGGGCCTGTGGCAGTCGAGGGAGCTCTGGTTTGACCTCGGAGTCGAACTCGAAGTCGCACTTCTCCTCTAGGACGCTCTCTATCTCGGCCGCCTTGCTCTGGATCTTGTCAAAGGCCTCGTCGTCGTACGAGTTGAGGCAGAAGAGCCAGTATATGTCCACCGGCTCGACCGTGTTGATTCGGTAGATGCGATCCTCCTTCTGTCGCATGTCGGAAGGGGTCCAACCGATCTCGAGCATGATGGACACTGTCGTTCCTGGACTCATGGTCACCCCCTCCTTCATGCACGGGGTGAAGAATCCGAACCGGAGAGGGTCCTCCTTGCGCGCCATCCTGTCTACGCAATTCGCCCTCGCGGTCGCAGAGCTAGCTCCCGTGAGCATGGCAGACTCGCCCAGTCGGAGAGCGTCAACTCCACTCTTGAACGCTTTGGCCACCTTGATCTGATCGGCGAAGAAGGCGAATTTCGCGCCAGGGTGCTTGTTGATAATGTCCTTTACCGCGCTCAAAGCGTTAGTGCTCTTCCACACCCCTGCGACTCGGTGCATCTTGGTGATCAGCGCGTCGAGCCTGCGTTTGGCGGCGTGGTACTCCTGTGGAGTTGCTTTCGCGAGCTTGGCGGCAAGCATCGATCGCTCTTTCGTGTACTTAGCCTGCTCTATCATCTGCTCGGGAGTGGGTACTGTGTAGATGCGGTGCCGTCGCTTGATCATGGTGGTCGTCACCACGTTCTTCTTGAACATGACCTTCTTGGCGAGGAAGTTGAGCTCCCACAGGAGGTCGGACCCGCGGTCGTCCCACACGCCAGCTCGGTTTACGTGTCCTCCAGAGAAGCGCTGAGTGAAGGTCTTCCTGTCCGCGAACACGTCCGGTCTCACGAGGTGGAACTGGTTGAAGAGCTCTGAGTTGCGGTTGAGCTGCGGGGTGGCGCTGAGAAGCAGGACGTGCTTGGCGCGGTGGATGATGGGCGTGAGGTTCTCGCTGGAGCAGGTGTCCCCGTTCTTGAGATGGTGGCACTCGTCGACAACAATGACGCTGAACTTGTTGAACATGGAAGGGGAGTCCACAGCCCTTCTGTTCGCAAACTCATAGGTCATGGCCCGCACGGCCTGGGTGCTGCACTTGGTGATCCTGGCATAGTCCCTCATCCAGTTCAGCGAAACGCTTGCGGGGCAGATGACAAGGGCGCTGCCGCCGGAGAGGGCGAGGAAGTGGTGCATGAAAAGGACTCCGATCATGGTCTTGCCCGACCCGGGCTTGAGCGCGACGATGCTCCTCCCACCGTGATCCCGTATAGCGGTAGTGACGGCCTCTTTCTGGTAGTCGAAGGGCTGTTGCGTTATCGAAGTCCAGTCGATCACATCGCTCTCGTCGTGGGGCGGTGGTGGGGCGAGGAGGAAGCGTGCGTAAGGGGATGTCCCTGACAGGACGAACTTGGACTCGAGCAACTCTTCCAGCACCGGCATGTACGCCAGGTCCTGCACGACCCAGCGGTCTCTGTCCTTGGCCACTTTGGCTGGGTCTACGCCGACAACCTTCAGCAGATCTGCCTTGGGTGCGTCGTCGAACGCGACTACCTCGACTACTCCTCGCGGCGCGTCGGTGAATTCGAAGGACGTTCTGAACAGGGACATTCGAAAAATTGTGATTGGTTACGCAAAGAGCGAGTTTTTTATATGCTAATAACAAGGTGATTAGATGGAGTCCGTGCGCTGCCGCTTGGAAGTTGGTGGAGCTGGAGCGCCAGGCAGTCTGAACGTTGGGTCAGTGTTCTGCTTTTGAAAGAATACCTTTGCTGCTTCTATTTGATCTTTGAGCTGAACTGGATCTCCGTTTTCAACCCTTTTAAATGTGTCTCTCGCATTAATTATCTGGTGCAACGGAGGGGTGATTACCCCAGCTGCTGGCTTGCGTGTGTTTACCTTCTTAGCCATATTCTTCACTACAGGATTTAATACCGGCGCAACCCGCGCTTTCTGTTGTGTCACCGTATTGGCAGCTCCTGTGGGGATGGTGGGGGAGTTTGGATTATATCTGCCCAATACAGACTTGTTTTTTTTTCTTGGCGCAGTTGAAGAAGCTGCCGCTCCGGCAGTCTGGGCAGCGGCAGGTTGAGGGGCTGCTTTCGCGGCAGCTTGGGCTTTTAATGCTGCTTTGGCGGCCTGTTCCTTGTCATACAACTCGTCGAAGAAGGCTTGGATGTCGGGGGTGACTTTTTTGTAAACGGGTCTTGTAGCGACGGTAGCTGGTTGCACTGGTCCAGTTGGTGCGGCTGCCATTTTTTTTAGCATCGCTGCTTGTAAAAAAGCAGCGCCTGCCTTTTTCTCCGCAGCTTTTGCCTGTTTCTCCGCAGCGTCTCCCTTATCGATATCTTCCAACTCTGTATTCCGTTTAATCACCTCTTCTTTCCGGTCAATAGCCGCCTTTGTGGCGATTTCTAAGCGCGCAGCAGACTCCTCGCGCGCCTGAATGGTTTTCAAATTGGTGTCGTTTTTCGCGGCTTTTGTTGCGAGATCAGTTTCGAACATGGGGAACTTGTTGTTATACTCCCTCTCCTCGTCCGAGCTGTAGACGGTGTCAATAATGGCCGTTGCTTTGTGATATACATCATTGTAAAATATCTGTTTCAGAGAATTGGTTGTTAATACCGGCAGTTTTCTAAGCATGTACATGAACGCGAAGCAGGAGGACAAGTCCAGCCTGTGTGTAAGGCCGGTGGACCGACCGAATGCGGATTCAAAATGGCTTGTGGTTAAAGCTACACCTTCTGGTTTTTCTGGCATGTTGGTTATGATACTGCAGAAAAGCTCGGTGGCGAGCTCCCCGTCGGACAAAGCGGCCTTGTTCACCGCATCTTTTAGCCAGGTTATCACCAGAGCCTGGCTTTTGGGATGGACGACAAGATAGCCAAACACAGGCCTTTCTGTCGAAGCTATTTCGTTTTTAATGCATTTTAATAGCAATCCGCTAGCGGATTGATCGCCGTTGTTGATTACATCTTTGAATAATTTTACTATTCGCGAGCAGTTGCTGTAGCAGTAAAACAAGCTAAACCAAGGGTCTGAGAAAACGTTCAGTTCGTTACGGCCCCACCCTTCCATGAAGACAGGCTTGTTCGAACCGCGGTACAACCGAGTTACGAGATCGGGCCATACATAGTACGTGTTCGTAAAATTTAAGCTCTCTACAAGGGCGATCATATCCTCACCAGCTTTGGTTATATGGGCATTGTACGTCATGTTAAATGTATCGGTTTTATTGGACATGTACTCTGTATATCCGGAGAGCTGAACCGCCAGCTTTTTGAACCGTTCGGCCGCCTGGCCTATTAGGTCCTGTTGGTTTGTCGCTTGCAGGAGAGGGTTAAGGATCTTTTTCGAATATTCGCCCTGAATCGCCAGCAGTACGTCTTTTTTCTTGGAAGGATCTGTTTCTTTTTTCACTTCGTCCAGTCGCCCTAACACCTCCGCGCAATAGTAATTACAGTTATTTTGCACAAAGAGATGAAACTCCTTTTCGTTAACCAAGTCCATGTTCTTTCCCCCGGCGTTTGCCATCTCGGTATAAATACGTTCGTAACTGTTCATGTCTCCGTCCCATTCAATGTTTGCCCATTGGCTATTAAAGTACTCCACAGCCTTTTTCGTTTGGAACTCTATGATCCGAAAGCGGCGCTCGAAGTCCTCCAACCGGTCCTTGTCCCACGGAAGCATCACAAATTTGTGAGTAAAACGATCGCGCGATTCGTCGATTATCAGTAGCACAAATTGACTCGGAGTCGAACAATAACTGTCAAAGTTGCCACAAATATCATGAGTTTTGTTTTTGTTCTCCACTACCGCGATTCCTATGAAGAGGACAGTATACCCTACCTAACAAGAGACGAAGCGGAAGAGGAGATGATGCGTAGATTAATTAAGCTGGCGGTCGAGATTAATTTAGTACAATGCATCGTATACAACTCTCCCGAAAAAACGCTAGCGTCCCTAAACAGGCAATGGACATTGCGATCAGATATGAAACCTTGGTGGCATTACGATATACGGGAAGAGTTAATGTAGCATAGTTTGTACTAATTCGTTTCTGTTAAAATACGCTAGCATAAGTTCGACTTCTCACAACGTTCTTTAACTTAGCCCGATGGAAGCCTTTCGAATATGCGCGTTGCATCTGGACATTCTCAGGAAACCTCCCGTGACGCTAACTAACCTCGCTCGGCTGGGGGTGGAATGGAACCGCTCTGGTGTAATCAACGGTCGGATAGAACTAGTAAAGGATGACTTGACTCAAACGCAGGTGGTACGAAAAATATTATCCACAAACGCTTGGCTTCAGTCTCCCGACGAATGGGCCTCTGTGTTCTTCGACAGGACGGTCATATACGAACAGTTTGATGCATCATCGCCTGTAACCTTCGCTTTCTGGATAGACGATGTGTTTTCCAGAGTTCTAGAGCGCATGCCGGAATTAAAAGCTTACCTACTGCGGTGTTTCGAGGTGCGCATGGAGTATGTCCTCGCCGAGATCCTTTCGCGTTCGTACGGCATGCGGATCGAAATCGAGGCGTTTTTGTACCGAAACGGACTGACTGTCCCTGTAATTCTGCCTCCGAACAACAACACCTTACCTCCACTGCCTGCATTCGAAGCCCCTAAAAAGCGCACCTTTTCTCAACTTCCAGACCAGGGGGCTCTACAGTCTGATGCGAGAAAGCTCGCGAAAAGACACCACGCCGTTTTACCGGCCACATCGCAGCTAGCTGTGTTGCTTACTAAACGGTATATCCAGTCAATACCCCCTCCGCCACCCGCCTTTATCCCAGTTGCCCCTAAACCCCCAGCCCCGACATACACTCCTGTCCCACCAGCCTCAGCACCTCCTGTCCCATTAGCACCCCTTACCCAGGTAGATCTTCTTACCCAAATAGATCCTCTCACTCCAGTAGATCTTCTTACCCAGGTAACATTGCTTACCCCAGGAACTCTTGTTACCCAGGTAACCACGAAACCCATACCCTCGGTGACTCCTGTGGCCACCACGAAACCTCCGACTCCCGTGGCAATACCGAACCCAACAGCTCTTCTCAAAGCGTCTGGCATTACCACCTCCAACCCACCTACGGTAAAACCGGCCCAGGCACAACCCCTTCAAATTGGCACCAGTTTCGACGACATTCAAGCCACGTTCGCCAAGTATGCGGAGCCTTATGATCTTACAGGCATCACCAAAGAGGAATATGCAGCACTAGACAAGACGTTTAATTCGATGTCGAGATCGAACGTCAACTTGACTAGAGGTATACTCTCGTACCTGCAAGAGTCTATCAAGGCACTCAGAGCTGAATTTGACGAGCTCAAGCAAATAACGTGAACGTCCGCGGGTAGAGTCTTGTTTTAACTTTGCGTAAGATCACAAATGAAACCCGGCGAGAAAGATCCCCTTCTCGACAAACCCAGAAAGGATGGGACCGCTGTGCCCTCGGCCAACAGATTGCTCGCTTTCATGTACTTAATTGCGGCTACAGTATGCATTACGATAGGGTCCACCCTCGCTGCTCTTGAATTCAGCGACCCTTCGTCCACTCGCTACATATCTATAAGCGTTCCGTACACCTTCGCACAGGGCATATCCGTGGCTGCGGCGGGAGAGGCGGGTCTGTTCTTTACCCATCCCAACTTTCCCTACCCGCTGTCAAATCCGTTAAGCAATACGACCTTCATCATCGGATACACGCTTTCTGTAGTCGCAGTGTCTCCAGTAATGCTGAACACAATATTCACGCTCTTCGCGGGGGTGGTGTACATCTTCAAGTCGTGCGCGAAGGCAGTCCTCATTAAGGATAGGTGGTTCTACTCGTCTTCTATCGCATGGGTGGGATTAAAAACAGTCGCTGTAATGGTTTGTGGCGTGTCCTCGGTAACTAACATACCCCTTTTTGTGGCATCCGAGCTAGCAATTTCGGGGCTCTTTCGATCGAGAGGGTTGGTGACGATCGGATTGGCGTACGCGTTCCAATGGCTGGCAATCATCGCATTTGCGCTATCCTCTCTGGCATGGTCCCTTGTAGTCTTACCTGACGTCATTATAATGCTTGCGTTGCTTGGGGCGTTCGATCTTGTACGATTCGTAGAATTCGGGTTCGACACGAAACTACACGAGCATGTCACTCTCTTCCTTGAACTCGCCGTGATTTGCACCGTTTCGTTCATGTGCTTCTTTGCGCTGCGAGAGTCCTATCCTGTGGTCACAATTTTCGGATGAACAAACGACAGCAAGAAATGGTGCATAAGCTGCAGGAGGCGATCGAGGACCACCAGGCGATGGAGCGTTTGAACCTGATCTTATCCCGCGCGCTGTCCGAATTAGAGCAAGTGATAGTGAAGCGATCTTGATTTTATGTAACCACAATAATCGAAAAAAATGCAGCAATTTCTCTCAACTCACCTCAAGATCAAGAAGGAGGTCGCCGCGGATATCATCGGTACCATGACCGATTCCGAGGTGATTGACCACCTTCTCAGCCTTAAATCTCACCCCAAGCAGGTCCCTGACTATTCGTTTCGCTACGCTAGACCTCAGCTCGAAGCGGAGCGGATGAGGATCCCCCTGCGCCACATCCCCGAGCTCGCCAAGGCCCTCCCCGAAATGAGCCTTCTCGAACTGCGCGCCACCTGCTTCCACAACCCCTTCTACCTCCTCTTTGCGTTCGACGTGGACTTTAACGCGTGCTTGAAGGTCCATCAGCAGTTTGGCGTGTCTCTGGGCCCTAACATTGCTGCTCACGCAAAGCTTTGGAGCATGCTCAGAGAGAAACCTGTCATCTTCATCGACGAAGCCCATGCAACGCTCAAGGATGTGCATAACATCGAGGTGACACAGGAGCTGCACACTGTGGAGATATTTCCTCGCTCTCTGCTGCAAGGGCATCCCTTGATCCAGTACGACCCATACGTCGAGTCTTCCGCCACGCTCAAATCTCACATTCCGGATCCGCGCGCCATCCTCTCGTCCATCCGCGAACGCAGGTTTTTAGAGAACCGCATCTACGCGTCTCGCGGGAGGTACATGATCCACGACCGATCGAAGCAGTTTGTGGACGCGATAGATGGTATTTATGAGCGTGCAAAGATGCTAGAAGCTGGGATAAAGAAGTCTTATAAGCGGTTGAAAAGGGACGAAGAGTAGCTCATTTTTAACTAGTATAAAACGGTTCAGTCAGCAAACAGATCCACGCGGCCCGTGTAGGCCATGTTGACAGGGGCGATACAGATGCGCTTGAAGGGGGTCTGCGCGAATAATGCCCCGTTGTACCAGAAGAGCGACAGCTGCTCGGAGCCCCCGGCCATGTTACTTGTGGCGCAATGGATGAGCTTTCCTGCCATGTGAAGGTACCACGACACCACATTGTCGCCCACTCCCTGCGCCTTGATGGCAAACGACTCCTTGTTATCTACAGTGGCCACCACTGTCTTGCACTCCCCAGCAAGAGGCATATCTATGACTGCATCCGGGCTGTACCTCAGCGTTTCTATGAGAGGAAAGCTCGTCTCGTCTGATGGCCCGTTGAAATGGAAGGGGTCGATGCTGTACCACACACAGCAAGGGCCCGTCAAGCTCGTGAAAAGGGGCCAGGAGGTGTTCATGAAACTCACCACGCACGTGGAGTATGCGTCTACGACAAAAATCTCATCGTTATTGGTCAGCTGGAACATCCCGAGCGTGACGGCAGACCCTTCCTTAAACAGGTGAACTGAAACATGGGTGTCCCCGATTCGGAGGAACACTACTAGCACGCAGTAACCATCAGAATGTCTCGTAATTCGGAGGACCAGCCTTTCGTGGATGGGAAGGCAGGTTCTGAACGCGGGGAAATCTGCCATCCCGAACCCAAGTGGTGTGTGATGATACGTGTACTTATCGCGAGTCTCTTTCGTGACCCCCTTGTTCATCGTGTAGTTTTTGGCCGAGTGGTCTGTCGCTGGCTGGCGTCCGCCTTCCAACATTTGTGGCACAAACTATGGCGTTCTTTCGGGATTTCGATCGGCTGCTGAAAGACGCCGAGGCTAGTACGGATTCAGACGCGCTGAAGGATCTGGTCACTCTTTTTGAATACAACGACTCCTTGTTTGAAATCGTGTCTGATATCGACAGGATGGCATTGCTTGTCGATACATTGAAGGCTAGAAGAGATGATAAATTTAATGAATATAGCATTACTAAAGCGATTTGGTATCCAAAGCGCAAATTGTTGAGCGAAGATCGTCGACCTGCTGCGGATTTGGGAGATAAGGAGTTGTATCTACGTCTAGTGAAGGAGGGGGTGGCTAATTTGGAAAAGCTGGCCGATCGTATGGACGTGTCTGTTGACAATGCGCTCGGACCAATCGAGTCGGAAGATATTGTGAGCGCTGAGTACACGACGATAAAAAAACAAGCAGCTGTGACCATGGAGGAGCTAGCTGCGATTAAAGAGCGGATTGACGATCTCAGCAATCTCAATCTATCTATCATGAGCAAAGTGGAGTTCCTTAACAACGGCATATTTTCCATGCTCAGGTATATTTCATCGTCGGAACGCATGAAGGATGTCCAAACCGCTGCGATCGGGTCGCGTAAAGGGAAGGCGATGGCGCAAAAAGAGAAGAAGCAGCTCGCGGAAGAACTGCAGCGGCGACTGGAAGACATTCAGCGGAAAGAGCTCGAATACCTTGAAACGGCGAGGGAAAGCAGGTACAAGTCCGAGGACTATGAAAGCGCGAAGAACAAGGTGGCGCGCAACATAAAGAAGATAGGTGTTCTGCTTGACCAGCTCAATATTCAAGTGGGCCCAAGTGTTGGCGAAATAACGATCAAGGAGGTGACTCGGTACTCTCTGTCCGGGATTCAGGAGAGGTTCTTGGACGCCGCGATAAAGCCGCTCGTAGAGCTCGAGAAGAGCATCTCCCAATTGGCGACCCAGTGGGAGGAGAATGCCCGCTTTCATGCAAACCATCACAGATTCTTATCCATCGTCACGACGGCTTTGTTGGAACTTGCGACGCGTACAGAGAGACTTAGAGAGCTCACTGTAAAAAAAAGAGACCGCGAGGTCGATCCACAGTGCGCACGGCCAGTTGCTGAGGACCCGAACGCGCTTCACTGTTGGGAATATGGTGACGTGCTTTCCGCCGTAGACGATGCGTCAAGGAAGACAACAGATCGTAGTGTGCGTGTCCAGTGCTGTGAAAAACACAGGAATGAGATTTTGGATGTCTATGATGACGCATTGTACTCAGAGACATACGTTTCAAACCGGGTTCAGAGCTGGACGATGTTTTTGAAGGGCGTGTGGAACCTGTAAGTAATCACAAAGATGGCAGATGTGGCGAATATACGAAAGCTCGCACAGAGTCTTCAAGACAAGTCTCCTGGGTTGTTTATCAAAACAGAGGGTGGAAAGGTGGAGCTGACAAAAGATGCCAATGATTATGACGTTATTCTAACGATACTCGACGGCACAACAGTCGAGGGATCTCTGCTCAATACGCTTAACAAGTTTGGGGTGAAGTTGGACCTTTCCGATCCAGAAATTGCCGGATGGTGGAATGACGTTGATTACGATGGTAAATCAGATCAGCCTACGTTGGTAAACGTATACACCATGCTGGCGTCCGATGCCAACGAGTACTTTGAAGAGAATGACACACAAGCCAGAAAGAATACATTGTTGCTGCTTAAAATAACACAAAAGGTTCTTCAGGATGTGACTAAAGAGCAGTACAGGATAGTAGAGTTGAAGCGAGAGGAGTTGGAAAATCGACGGAAGCGGGTGGATACCATCACCGCCAACATCCGCAAGGTGCTTTCCGACGGGACAACCGACCAGCAAAAGTTCGATTTGGTCGTCCAGGAGTTTAATGCATTCAAGGACGGGTTCTCTGAGTATGTGGTCGAGAGCCTTAAGACCGGTCGAGACCTCCGGGAAAGGCTGGACGCGGAATTCGAGGAGGAGAATTCCGCGTTGGCGAGCACAATCGGCGCGCAGGGCAAGATTGACAACAACAAGCAGGTCGTTGCAGAGACCCAAAAAATGGACTTGCTTGAGCAAAGCGCAAATGTTCATCTATTGAAGCTCAATAAACACATCATCGAGCAGCAATCTGCATTCATCGGGCACTTACAGGACGCTCTTATCATGACCCATGCGCAGTTTGTGAAGAAACTGAGCGTAAAAGAAGGCCCGAGGGAGTGGGGTAAGGAGGCGGATAACCTGGTGGGGTTCATGAGCGAGAAAGTCGAGCTTCTCAGTCTCGGCGTCCAAAAGCGCTTTATTGTCTCCTCCGAGTTCAGTGATGCGGTAGATGCCATGTACAAGGACGTTAACACAGCTCTCCTTGATTTGGTGAAGCGGATCATGATTACTTTGAATACGATGATTTCCAAACTGACCTCACCTGGACTTCGAGAAAGGCCGGTTCCTGTCGAGCCATGCTTTCCCTACGAGGCAGAGAACGGGGCGCTCTCATGTTGGAAACGCGGGACAGAGAGGTCTGTCCTCAAGGCCGAGTTTTCGAGGGTGAACGACGCGGACATCCAGGTAGTGTGCTGTAAAAAGCACAAGGCTGAGCTAGAGCTAGTGCGCGGAATTACGATTACGGGATATGTGATGCACAAAGTGGACGCCTCTCGTCGTATATGGGTGATGAATGTGAAGAACGGGTTTTAACACAAATTATAGATGAACTATTTCTTTGGCAGAGGCAGAACAAATGGCGCTAGCCAAGAAACCAACGATATTGGATCTACCGACGACTCGAATGGGGAAAACAGTGATTTTGATAATGCTGGTTTGGAACAAGAAGGGCAAAATACAGGACAGGACGAGGATGACGACGCAGCATCTGCACAGGAAGAGCAAAAGAACGGCAAGGACGAGGATGACGACGCAGCATCTGCACAGGAAGAGCAAAAGAACGGCAAGGACGAGGATGATGGCAACTCAGAAGCCTCTACACCGAAAAAAGTCCCTTCCCCTCCACCTCGCGCACCTCCTCCAGTGCCGCCCAAAAAACCTTCCTTCCTCTCAGACTCGTCTGCATTGGTAAAGTCAGAGACGATCACCAAGCAGGTTGAGATGGAGCCTGAGGAGTTTTTCAGAGACTTCAAGCTGTACTTTGACAGAAAACTATCACAAGTGGAAGCAGCTTCAGAGTCTGGGAATGCACGGATGATTGAAGGGCTGATAGGGTCTGTAAAAAACATGCATATAGACCTCTCCAACGCATTGAGTCATTTAGGCACAGCGCTCGAGTCTGATATGATGGATTTGCGGTACTTGACCCAGCTCCCGGACACGAATCTGTTTAACATTGCCAACAAGTGCGAGTTTCACGAGATCGATGCATTTGCTCTTACGAAACTAGAGGAGGCATTTCAAGAGCAGTACAAATTCGACAACACAGTCTCCAAGAAATTGCGGTGCGACAATGGTACGTCAGTGTGGGACAGGATGAAAAACGAGCGGCAGAGTATCAAGTATTTCATCGTCACTTGTTGTGTGTTCCACCACTACCACATTGAAAATTTGTCTCACGTCTCTATTCTATCCAGGACGAGGATGATTATAGAGGAAAATGGTCGCGATTATCTAATGTTTGTATATTTGCTTAAAAGAGGTCTGTAAAGTCTAAAACAGAAACGATGACTGCTCGCGTCCGCACCCTACACGCACCAGCCATGAGTTGGCGCTGGACGAATACACCGCGTCCATCACGTAGTCTGCCTTGTCCAGCTCTTGCTCCAGCGAGTCTAGACTGCCCCGGGAAGGGTCCACCTTGTACAGCGCCTTTACAACCATGCTATCCTTCTGCGTGTAGTAGATCATTTCATCGCTTACAGTGTCTGGTTTAGAGTGAGTCGTGAGCTTATTGATAACGCCTTTGTGGAGCGATAACAGCTCCAGCTCCTTGTCCGTGGTCCCTGGAGGGTGTGCAGCGAATTCCTGCTCTGGGGCGTTCTTAACCTGGAATGCCAGCGCATCGCTTGATCCTGGGCAGAGGATGGCGTGCGAGTTCCCAAAGACGTGCAAAATGTTCCCCAGTGGAGCGGGAGGGGAAAACGCCTGCACAGTCTTGCGCGCTTTTAGGAACGACAGAGCTGGGGGGTCCATGCAAAATGGCTGTACGGGGATGATTGACGCGTTACGGAATGCCGCGAGTTCTGCACCTTCCACCACAACCGATGGTTCCACCTCTATGCCGAGTGCAGAGTGCATCTTTCCATAGGGCACGAGCAGGAGCACAAACTCCTGTTTGGAGGTCCATGCGACGTACGGAAACCCACCAAGCGTCGCCAACTTGCGCTTGAAGCTTGCAAGGTCGGAATCGCTGTGCTTGCAGAATAGCAGCGACATGAGAAGGTGGTACGCTCTGCATACATGATCTGCCTTTGAGGAGGGATTGTGAAGGATCGTGTCTATCATATGGAGCGTGTTGTCGTGGATGGAGGGGTAGTTGCTCAGGAACATGAAAGAAATGACCAATTGGAGATCCTCTGCAGTGGACACCTTTTTGATGGAGAGGATGCGCATCGCGCTTACGAGACACTCCTTCCACCACTCTTCGCTGGCATACTCGTCTCCTGGTTCGTAATAAAAAGCTAGTTCGCCGGACAAGAGATAGCTCGGCGCGAGCAACGTCTTGGGGTACACGTCCATCTGCTTGCGAGAGAGCCACTTGTGCGTCTGTGCGATGGAATGTGACGAGCATGCTGTGCCTACCCCTTCCCACTCAAGGCATATCTTCGGGTCTCGCATCATTGTCCAGGTCATGCTCACATGTTCAACCATTTTCCAAGAAGCGTCCCATATCCGGTAAAAGCAGACTATGTCGTTCATATCAAGGCCCTCGTCATCCTCATTGACGGAAGGGAAGTCGCTCAGTACAAACCCCCTGGCTGTACTGTTCACAGACAATTCTATAAATACAGAGCTCGTCGCGGAGCGGAAGGATGCCGTCTGGAACGCAGAAAGCTCTGTGTCCAAGAGGACGGCCTGCTCCTTTCTCCCACGAGCCCAGAACTGGACGTATCGAGAGCGGGTGTTTATATTGAGTCGGATCATTATTGTTATTCAGCGAGCAATTCTATGTTATTTTTCTCAAACAGCATATCGACGACGCGATTGTCCCTACCCCCTTTATCTCTACACGCCATCCAATGAACGGCAGCCCAATAGCAGTTTACCAACGACTCACCTCCCGTTTTCCAATCGCTCATTTTAAATGTGTCCACGACCCCTTCCACGTTCTTGTCATACGCTGTGATGATCGTTTGTTTCCTCCGGAGGGGTTTCTGCACCTCCTTCAGCCTTTTTGGGGCCGATTTGATCTCGCCCTGGTCGAACACGACGTCCATTTGAATTACGGTCTGATTGACGCGAGTTCTGGTCTTCCCTGGAAACATTGACCGATCCCTAGAGTCGATCTTAAGTGCCACCACTTCCACGCGATCTCCAGTGTCTACTGCCGCGATGCGCATTTTCCCGATACACATGGCCTTCCCGAGAAGGTCCTTCTTGGACAACTTTTCGATGATCTCAAGCGGGCACTTTGGTGCGTAATAGTCATCCATTGGGGTACAGTAATGGTTTGACAATGCGAATGGCGTCCAACGAGCATTATCCCAACTAGGTAATTGATATCGAGTTACACAGTTCGCACCAGTCCTTAAATATCCGCCACCTTTGCCAATCTCAACTTCTGCTGCGTATATTGGAAGCTCTCTTGCGATCATCCACTGCTGATTGGACATCAGCGAAATGCGGTGTGCGATTAAACCATGTCCTCTCGACGTACGATTTAATATCACTTCATCCACGAGACGGGGGTTGTCGGCGACTATCGCCAGAACAAGAAATACAGAGTTCTGATCGACCCCAATCTTTAGTAAGTCAGGTAAACTGATATCGATACGATTGCGCAAGTCTGAAATGAGACGGCTTGCGATAGTTATGCACTGGTTGAACATGTGTTCATAGCTTTCATACACAGATTCCAGCGACGGGTACGGGACGCTGTATATCTGATTGTCATATTTGCAAACTTCGACCAAATACTCAAGGTCCAACGCGTCCGGATTGTGGGCAAGGGTGTCGAGGAGTGTCGAGTTGGCATTCCCTACCAATTCATTTTCCATCCTGGCATTGATATGGTCGCTGAAAATGTCACTGACAGTAAAAAAATGAGACTTGGTGCATATAATGAGCATCCATTCATTAAAGTAGTCAAAGTGGTCTGCTATATCCTCGAACCCGCTATTGTTGTCAAATACCGTTATGTCGAAATGGCCGGTTCGAGGTATCGTGTACAAAAACAGAACCATGAGAAACACCCCCTCGTCGCTGAGCAATGAATAATTCCGATCTGGCAGGCTTAGAAGCCAGCCAAGGAGATAGAACTCGAGGCTTTGGATGTCATCGAGGCTCTCTCTTGTCACGAACTTGCGGTGCTTGATATATTCAGTAAGCCGCACCAATTTACCAATATCCTTATTATGGAATATCTCGTCTACTTGAAAATCTGGGTCTGTTCCTAGATCTTCGTAGGCAGACTCTCTCAATAACCGGATACCTTCTTCAAATGCCGTTCGGAAAGTGAGGTCATCATGTGCACCTAACGCCGCAACGAGTCTCGAGTTGAGCACAGTATCAGAGTCGTGTAACATGAGTTTGTGAGAAACGTCGGGATGTGAACTGTGTTATTCAAACTATAGAGCTTCCTCGGTCTTTAGCCTTTTGTGGCCATTCAAATCCGGTTCGCACTTGTAGTGGCGTTTAAGATGGCCCAGCCTGTGATGCATCAAGCTCTTTACGTAGTCTAGACTTGACATGGTTTTGCACTCGAACGCCTTGCCGTCCATCGTGTAATTACCGATATTTTTAGTCGCCACGAGCGCCTTTGGTTTCATCGGCGCGTCCAAGACCATTTCCAGTACGATGAATTTGAGTTCGAATGAGGGGTGGATGGCGCCGAGGAACGCTGAGGTGCTGATGACCTTCTCCGGGTCTGAGTGGCTCTCCAACTGGTGGTAACCGGCCGCCTGGATATGGTACGCCATTAAGGAGTCTGAGAAGTTAATGGAGGACATGTCGCATACCCAATGGTGCGGATCGTCAGGGTCCTTCTGCTTTGCGCTCTTGATCCAGTCGTGGACGTACTGGGTGCGCTTCCAGTCCCAGATCTCGTACACCCCGTCATCTCGCTTTCTAAGAGCATCCATTGAGCCGCACATTTTATACAACAGCGAGCCCACCCTGCGTTCTATAAAATCTGCTTCGAACTTTACGCCCTTCTTGTCCAGATAAGAAAGCATTGCGGTGATGGCGTCCAAGTCCTCCTTCTCTCTCAGCTCAGGGTGCTCGTCTTTTATGCCCAAGAGCTGGCACTCAATGTACCTGTGCGCCAAGGTTCCGGCACTGGCCGCGAGTATGCCCGCCGCTTGCGACATTTCACCGGCGCTCATAGGAGGGAATGGTCCTCCCAGACGATCGACTTCGCTCTGAAGGAACTCGGCCAAGCTCTTCCCGCTTTTGCTCACGGCCGTTACATGCGAATAGCCCGCTTCGGGGCATTTTAGGTACCGGAGGATGTCAATGTATTCCGTATCGCTTTTGGTAAAGGATGGTTCTTCCCGCTCCAAGAGCCAATTTTCCAGGTTTCGCATTACAGCGTGGCGTACATGGTTGTTGAATGTCTTGCCGCAGTTAGGAGGGACGTGCATGGAGAGCCTTTGTTGGCGATCTACGTACGTCGGCGGATCGGAAGGTCTCCATTCGAGAAAGCAGTTCAGATAGTTGCTCAGCATCTTCCGCACGAGATTGGCGTGGGGCCCCTCTGGCACAGCCATTGTTTTCGGCATGGGGCATTTGTTCATCTTGAACCTGTCCATGCACTGCTTCGCCTGGACTACCACGTTGGTGGTCTCCGCGTCTCCACACGATATGACTTTGATGCACTCATTCCAGTACTTGATCAGACTGGAGCAGGAAATGATGTGCTCAGAGTACGCCCATTTGCCGTCCTGCAAGTAGTACTGATGGCCTTCATCCACAAACGCCACTTTGGCTCCATCTTGCACCAGCTCCAGCCCCTGCTCGTCGGGCCATGGATTGTGTTTTGTGTCGGGTATTGGCTCCGGGGCGAACCATGTCGCATCGTCAATCTTCTGTCGTTTCGCCATTCGGTTGTGATTCACAATCGAAATGTCGTTGACGGAAAATCGGAATAGGGAGGAAGACAGGCGACGGGTGCGCGCGCTCAAGTCGGTCTTGAACTCGTCTGGACTCGAGGCGGACTACGACTTGCCCAAGTACATTTTCGTGACAGTTCCATACGCCATCACCAACGATGTGATCAGAGGCGAGATTATTCGCCAAGAATGGCTCATCGAGTACGACGAGTACACGAAACATACGACGCTACGAAGACCGCATTCCAAAACTCTTGACTATGTGATGATTCCAAACTGTCTCCTGGCGGGGTCGCTGTTTTTTCTATGCTACCATGTAATATGTGCTGTAATGTACTATGTGCAGAGCAAGGATTTGATGGAGGTAGTCTCTTAGATTTTACGCCAGTAAAGAATTAGAATACTAGACAGTAACGACACGCACATTGCAGTCGCAGAGAGGCCGATGACCTCTTCAGGAGCCCTTCCAGTGCTCCAGTCAGCATTCACAAACAGAGTTCCCACTCCGGTCCCTATCAGAGCCGCTGCGGAGCATAGTATTCCCCAGTGCACAGCTAGCATGTCCTTATAGATACCGCGATGGAAGTTGGACGCTTGCAAGACCCCAACCGCGATTCCGTAGCACACGGAAAAGGCGGAGATGTGGTCGCCGATGTTGCCCCAGGAGCAGAAGAGGATAAGGAGGGTCATGTTGGAAAGCACGCCCGAGAAGTCGAGTAGGTAGACGAATAATGGTTTGTAAGAGGCAGCAACGAGAAGTAGAGTGCCCACAAATGCCCCAACGGCCATGCCTCCGAAAAGCAGGTTCAGTGCCCCGTAGGAGTCCGCTGCCAGTCTTGGTATAATGATGGTGGGGATGTACAGATAGGTCATTTGGAGGGCGATCGATGTCATATGGAGGACAGTTGATGTCATGTCGGACTTGCGCTCGACCTTCTCCTTGGTGCCTTTCTTTACCAAGGGCATGCCCTCTGGCTCTACCTTGTCTTGCGAAGCGACCGTCTCCTCCACAGCGTCCTTTTGCAGCATGAGGAGTCTGATGATCACCATCAACCCGGCTACGAGGGGAAGGATGCGGTACGAGTAGAGATACCCTCCCGCTGGAGTTAAGATAGCGCGGAACATCACATTCAAGATAAGCGCAAATACGGGTATTGCAATAAGGTCTATGGCGATGGCGGGTATTGTGCCCTTATCCCACCGCTTGTAAGTCGCCAATGAGAGGCCGAAGGTGCCCCAGTAAAAGTACCCGCCGAACGCGGCGATCATGACGAAGATGATGTTTCTGTCGCTCTGCAGCTTGTCTAGATGCGCATTGCCGTTGGGAGAGATCCAGTCCTCTTCCGAGTAGCCATAGTACCCTATTGCGACATGACCCGCCAGCCAGATGATAAGACTCGCCCAGATGAGCAGGTCTCTCATCAGCCATATCCACATTACACAGGCGCTAGGGGCATTTCGTTTCTTGTCATCTGGAAGCATGGCGCACAGCGAATTGACCATCCCAGCAACGACCCCACCCGCGTGGAAAGCCACGAAAGCGGTCATCGAATCCCAATTGAGCTGGGCCTCCGAGTAAGTGGTGAAAAATGCCTGCGCGCTTTCCGAACGGTAACCGTTCGAAAGAAGGTGCCCGATGATGAGGGAATTGAGAAAGGAGTCTATGCCGAAGCCGTACGACATTTTGTGAGTTCGTTATTTAAGCTGTGTAAAAGACGCTACAATACTCGATACTGTTGCTGTTACGGAGAGACACAGTGCCACAGTGAGCAACCAATAGTAGTCCACTGATCCCATGTCGGTAAAGCTCCTTGTGATGATGACAAGGAGTGCGCCGCCGGGGACCATGCACGTCATATGGAACACGTCCATCACGGGACCTGTGAACATGTTTTGCTTTGTCACGAGCGAGGAGACGCTCTTCAGGTGGCTGAAAACAAAGGTGCTGGTGCTGGAGAGACCCAGGAAGAAGCCTATTGACGCGAGCAGCGCGTAGTTGTAGGAAGCATATGTGCCCAGCCACACTGCGAGCGAGATTGTCTGCACGAACGACGCGACGGGCAACACCCACTTGCTTTCCCCGTGGAGGTCTGACAGTAAGACCACGATCACCTTTCCTAAAAGCCCTCCTCCGAGAAGAACGAGCGTTGCCTGGGTCTGCTCTGCGTTCGATGCGTCGTAAAACACGAGGGCTGATTGGATGTGCACGAAGGGGAGGAAGAATAGCGTGGAGGAGCAAACCACAAACACACCATGTGCCAAGATGTTGATCATGCTGTACCCAGTGACTTCGTACTTGAGCCCCTTGCTACCGAACAGCACGGACGAATCGTCTGACTCGTCTTGCTGCAAATCAATCAAGCTCGCGCTCTGGAGCAGAGTGATGGTAAGCGGTCCTAGACCAATGACCAGAAAGTACATGTATGTCTGCACGAAGGACAGGACTTGTGTAGACAGAGGGGAGCTGAATCCTACCACCACCATGGCGCATACAGAAGGGAGGATTGTGTATGCGCCGAACAAGATGCGCCCGCCTTCTCTTGGAAAAATCGCCAGCTGTTGTGTCCGCACGGACCAATAGAACAAACTACCGCCCAGAGTAATGAGGAGAATGTCGATCAGAGACACGAACTGGTAGTGTTCTTGCAAAAGCTCAATCGTGGTGGCGGTGGAAGGAGGGGCGTATGTGAGTACATACACTACCTGGCCCGTTACCCACGCTAGCAGTCCGACGAGCCCGACGATGTTGAATTTCATGTCGTCGAACGGGGCAGTGGTGGTGGCCAGATGGAAATGCGCCCAGGACTGGACCCATCCGGCGAGGCAGAAGATGAAGAACTTGAACGCGCTGTCGTTAGCGGCCACAGAAACGCCATTGATGGAATAGAAGGTGTATCTGGACGCCTGTACCTGACCTTGAATGAGAATTTGGCTGAATATAACGGCTGACATGATGCTCCATACTATAGATAGGTTCCATTGAGGGGATTTTATCTGGGGCAGCCACAGTTTTATCACGTCGGCCATGGGGGGCGAAAAGTGAGGACGCCGGGAAATTACAATCGGGACATGATTCTGAAAGCGGGCTGCGACCCTGGGTACGCTGCGCTTGGGTTCAATTGGCTAGATGAAGCCAGTGGGAAAACGCTCATGTGGAAAGTAGATCTACGCAAATGGGGTGGTAAGAAGCACTCCCTTGGCATTGCCGACATTGGACCGTGCGTGTACGAATTCTGTGTGGCCCATAAGCGGTTCTTCGACCTGGCCACGGAGTATGCCGTGGAGCGTCTTCCTGACAAAGTGGGCAACAAGGGCACGAACCTACTGGTGCGCGATGTAATGACAGCCATGACACAGACCATACATATCCTATATCCACATATTCGCATTTACTACGTCTCTCCTGTGACTATGAAATCCTTCACCAATACAGGTGGTGCAAAATCGCACGCGGAAAGCAAGAAACGAACGTCCACGTGCAGCGTGCTTCCTCCGGACAAGATGCAGCTTGCGGTGGAAATGTTCAGGGGCGAAAAGGGTAAGCTTCAGGTGGATCCCATCGACTCCACGATCGCGTCCATGCTCTTGCGCGACCATAAACACAAGATGATCACGTCAAACTACCACAAGCCTGGGGTTGTAAGAAAGTTTGATACTGTGGTCATGACGTCAGAGGTCGTGTATCCTCAGCCGAACAAGAGGCAGAGAAGGATTAGGTGATTAATTTATGTATATCTTCTAAAAGCATGTCTCGAGCGCTTTCCGGCACCCTCACTTCATCGTTAAATACCACGTCCATGCTGAACTCCTTGATGGGCGTCTCCAGCAGCTCGAGTCTGCCCTCAAACTCTTCGCACACTCTCCTCCGCTTCTCGCGCTCAGTCTCCCCCAGGAAGACCAGTTTGTTGTTTTCTTGCTGAGCAGTGCAGATCGTGCGAATAAACTTGCGCTTAACAGTGTCCAGTTTCCTCGCTTCCACCAACTCTATCCGTTTGTCCACGTACTTTTTGAGAGTTTCCTCCAGCCACAGCGAAAGGTATGCGTCTGGGGAGAGCTCGATACCGCCCTCAAATTCAGGGTCCCACTCCACGTCCTCCGGCAAGACGAAATCGAACCGCCCGCGGTTGATCTTGGCCTCGATGGCACTCGCGACAAGCGCAGGATCTGTGATGGATACCAGCGCGTGAGGAAGCGCATCGAGTTGGTGATAGCGAGTTCTGGGAAACGACCCTTTTGTGAGGGCTGCATACTGTTCTCTCAAGGTGCGCATGGGAAGGCCGAAGTGCATCTTGCACGCCCCGATGATCTCCATCTCCGTCAAGCCCAGTGCAATTTGGTCCACCATGCGCCTCTGGACTTTGGACAGTCCCGTCACAGGATTTCTTACCGTAAGTCCTTTTGTTATCTTTCGAGCGTCCTCCTTTAGACTCTCCTCTGTGAGAGGAACTTCAGCCCCGTCTGCGTTTATGTACGTCGCTAGCTCCCCGACCTTTTCCTCCAGCTTTAGGATGGTCGACATGTCTCGAACAGGTTCCATTTTGTGGTTCACAAAATGTATTCTTCCGCGCGCAAACTCGCCTGCTTCCCCGCGGATGTCGCGTTCGCGCTCCTATTCTGGACCGTCTTTTTTGCGACTCTTGCCATTGCAGCTCTCACCATCCTCGCGTTCATGATCGTTTCTATTCCCGTCACTCTATGGTTATGGACTCGGTTCACCGACGCCAAGTGCGAGAAGATTCTGTTCGAGGCGGAGAAGGACGCCGTTCGCAGTTTCCATGCAGACATTACCTGCATCAAAAATGCCACATTTGAGCGCCATGGAGGCGTGAATGTGAGGTATCTCCAGTTTGATCACGAAAACGAGGCAGAGGTGCAAACGATCGTTCTGCTACACGGGGAGGGTATGTCCAGCATCGACATGGTGCCCCTGGCCCAGATTTTGTCCAAGAAACACAACCTCTACGTGGTGGACCTTCCAGGATTCGGACGCAGCAACGCGCCGAAAAAGAGTCTTTTTAGCGGAGATCATGTGCGAGGAATAATCCACTATATAGACGCTTTCTGTGAATCCAAGCGGCTCTCCAAGTTCGTTCTCGTGGGCCACTCCTTCGGCGCGTTTGTGGCGCTGTCCTACGCTGACTTCTTCAAGGAGAAGGTGTCCAGGCTGGTGCTAATCGACCCCTTGGGCATCTTTCCTGGGGTGGGCACGCTCGGTGCCTACTGGGCCGTGTTCTACAAGTTCAAACTCGTTTACTTCCCGGCGATATTGGGTAGATGGGGGCGGATATACGCCTACTATTTGCTAGACGACGTGCGCGAATGGTACATGCTTTCGCAGCCGAGCTCATATGCACAGGACATTCTCGCATCGATGTTAAAGGTCGGGTTTATGGGAGGTTACTGGAAGGACACTAAGTCACACGTGCTGTCCATTACTTCTATCCCTACGTCGGTCATTTATGGAAGGTATGACATGATCGTGGGCGTTCATCAAGGGAGGGCTATTCACGACATGTTCAAGATGGACCTCCTCGTAGTAGACGATGCAGGGCACGTTCCATTTGCTGACCCCGATAAGGCTGTGGAGGTGGCACAGTTTATCCACGACATGGCCTCTTCTCAAGAGGAGAGGAGCTTTAGCGTAGCGTCCGCCAAGCTCAACCAGTCTGTATTTCAGACCACGTTCAACCCCATCAGCCTCAAGTTCCAAACCAGTGATATGTACTCGAAAACTCTATCTTCTTCGTAACTGTGTAAAGCACGATGTCCCACAAATGGACGCCACGATTCTGCCATTCTCGGTCCTGGCCGAGTGGAGCCTTCAACACCGCGTGCTAGCGCCCATGATTTTGGACGCGGAGATCGTGGATGCCACTACGATGTTCCCTGCCATGTTCCACTCCAATGTGCCGTCCATAGAGAGGCTGAATGACCCGACCTCATTGGACTTGGTTCAAGTCGTCACTTTCGCCAAGCTCGGCAAAACAGACGCCATCAAGGATCTTGTAAACAAACTGCCGAATGTTCCATTGGTGGTGATAGTATTCCAGTACGACGAGGACGGCGAAAAAACAGCAGTTCCAAGTAGCATGTTTACTGTCATCAAACAAAGACATGATCTCCTTACCAGATGGCAAACGTCGGACGACAAGAGTCCCGAGTTCCTGCGCAAGTCCGCGCCTATTTTTTCGCAGGTGGCAGCGCAGTTGCAGACAGGAGGAACTGCCAGCTTGACGACACAGTTCCAGGCCAATCTTCAGAAGGAGGTGCAGCTCATAACAAATGCGGGCGCTCGGTTCCTGACCATGAAAAAGGCGGTCAAGGACGAGGATGCAAAGCCGGGCGCAAAACCTCCAGAGAAGAAGGTGCGGACAGTCATGTCCTATTCATTCAGTGATGGCATCGAGGACGTTAATATAGCACCTGTACCGCAGCCGACTGGCGACCCAGAGGATCCTAATCCGACCAGCGATCTGGACGCAGAGCTGAGCCAACTGACAGATCCGCTAAGCGTATTCCTTAGGTATGCTGGAGGTACGTATGGATCTACGGTATCTAAACTGTACCGGCATAAGCCAGTGGCTGTGTACCGTCAGTACACTTCATGGCGCAAGCTCATGGAATATTGCACGGCAACGCGGGATTGGGTGGTCACTGCGCTGCGAAGAGTGCAGAACGAAGCCTCCAAGTGGGCGCTGAGCATCCACAAGAAGCGGTGGTATTTGTTGGCGGTACTTTGCCACCCAGAGTCTGACATGTTTTTCATGGCGGCTAGATTGTGCGGACTTTACATGCGGGATGCCGAGTTACAGCAGGTTACTCGCACGAATCGGACACTGAATGATTTGACAAAACACATGAAGGACGTGAACGACAGCTCATACGAGCTCATCAGCGAGATTCGGAAACATCCGGGGCTTTGCTGCAACTTTTTGGAGACGTGAATCACAACTCATGTGCAGAAACTACTCCGCCGGCGCGGAGACTGTGTGTTGTGATGGTTACACAGCTCCGCCAAACTCGTTCACCTTCTCCCCGGAATGTACAGCAATTACCTATCTAGATCCGTCTATTTACGTCTCTTCCATTTGCATCACGTTTGAAATTATCATCGCCATCGTCTTGTACATCGCTCTGCTTATGAAGAGACGTCCTAAAGGCAGCACGCAAGAAGTCGCGCCGCTGAGAGACGAAAAGAGTTTCCTCAAGAAAAAAGACGTGTCTGTAAAGCGCCGACCCACCAAGTGGCTGGACGCTGCGCCCATGGCTATTTTAATCGTGTGCACCATAGCCGATGAACTCATGGTGATCCTATCGTTCAGGTATTTAATTGCAGCTCAGATCACCATATGTTTTTGGTTCGCAGCAGCCCTTCTTTCCGCAGGGGGGATAATGCTAGGCCCCTCTCTCCGCCAAGTGGCGGCGTCTGTATTCGCGCTGGCATCTCTCATCGTACTTTTGCTCCAGGTAGTGCCTATACCGAGTGTAGAGAGGGACGTTGCAGTATTTACTCTCATAGGACTCTCTGTGCTAGTAAACCATTCTACGCTGGCAAAAGGGGGTGCTGGAAAAAAAGAAGACTTTGAGTATACGCTATTCATCACGGAACTGGTCGTGACGTCATTCGTGATTGTGAACGTGTTTTACTCGTTTTTAGGGGGGTGGTATACACGAGAAGCGGCGTTTTCAGTTACTAAATTAATATATTTAGCGTCCCTGTCAACGCTTGTATTTCCGGAAGAGATTGGTTCAGGAAGGCGCGACGCCTACTAGGATCTTTGTGACGGACGCGTCGAAACACTCCTGCACCCACTCTGCCCACCCATACTCGTCTTTGCAGTTGAATACACCAACCACTACGTCCGGCTTCAGCTTTGCATATTTGTAAATATCCTTCCAGTAAAGCTTTCCCACATATTTCAGGCTCTCAAAAACCGCAGAAAGAAGCATCTCCTTGCCGTTCACAACAAGCATGTTGGGATTTTGAATGCATATTTTCACAGCAGCAAGCTCGTCTTTCACCATACACGTCCATGTGAGCGGCTGCTCGAACCCTATTGAGCAGTTTTCAGAAAACGTAAGCACGGTCTTTGGCCGGATTTCGTTGAGTCTACGGTTGACGTATTCCCGGCACAGACGAAGCTGCTTGAACGTGCGGATGGGGTACTCTTTTCTCGCAGGGAGACCCTTCCATGAGACTTTTGTGGAAAACGACACCGGCAGATGCTTGCTGTCCACCTCATTGTCCATTCTAAGGCGAGGGTTTCCTTGAGGAGTTTTAATCGTAAGCCTCTTGTGTCTAACATATGGCGGGGGTGTCGACGCTTTAAATGTGCACTCTACGGGAGCCAGTTTTGCGTCTAGTTGGACCATCCAGCTCAGCCCGAATTCGACACAGTCGTCCTTCTCTCTCGTTACTAACACCCCTTCCTTCACCAACCGAGCGAGGCATTCCTTCACCTTCTCAGAGTCCACCGAGAAGCTGGCGCTCTGAGACGTGTTGAGCCATGCGGTGCAGTAGCGCTTGCACAACCCGGTGATCAATTCGATATAATATGCATCTACTACCAGCTCTAGAGGAGCCCCAAATCTTTTTAACTGCAGAGGGTTAACTCCTCCTACCCCGTACACTAGCTTTCTAAGACCCTCTGGTCCGGCCTGCACCTGCTTCACGTATTGGCTCGCTTGTATGCAGGGGATGAGCTTTTGGATGTGGAAATCGAGATCGAACCGCATCCAGCGGATGCATTCTGGGGCGCAGTTTCGAGTCGGGGAGATGTAGAATGAAGGGTCCCACTCCTCACGGAACGGAAGTGTCGGAAAGAAGACCGAGTGAACGTCCCTGTTCCAGACGCGTGTGCCATCGATGATCTTTGCTTCGGGGGTGCATTGAATAGTGTACATGATTCCGTGCATAATGGGTTCGTAATCACCGATGTATAAAAGCTCTGTAAATATTCCAGTCTTTAGTTTGAGCACCCATGTATCCGGCCGCAAGCGTCTCGTGAATATTCCAGTTAGGATTATTGGCGAAGACATTTGTGATCACAACGCAGTAAAACCGCGGTCGCGGGAAAACGTCCGTGCGGTACAAAATGCTGAAAATCCTGGGCCGCCAATGGAACGACATGAAGCCGGACTATGACAGTGAGTCCAGCTTCTACTTTGGCCGCGATTTGGCAGTACCTTTTTATCTATCAGACGTTACGATAAATGACGATTGGACTTGGGACGACGTTCCCCAACCCCAAACTTCGTTTCAAATGTTCTCAAACAGCGTCACTTCTGCCATTCACGAGGAAGACAAGGCCAGTTTCTACCGCTCCCGAAAGGCACAGATCGGAGTCAAGGGACTCGGAGCGGACGTGTTTTTCGGTTCCGAATCCGAGGACCCTGTCATGAACAACTTTCAGACTCTGGTGGCCTCTCTGACGTCTATATCGATCGTTCCCAACACCGCTTCTAAGTTCGGCAACCTGACGCTCTATCGATGTGCCGACCAAAGCCTTACCTTCTGGAGAAAGATGGAGTTCCTCGCATTAGCAATGTCTCCCTCTCAAGCGAGTCCTCACCCAGACGTAGACAAGATCGTGCTCCCATTTTCGATGGAGGAGTTGGGAGTGCTCGAGGACGCACCATTCGATCTGGTCATTGCGCACCATCCTAGCTCATTCAGAGCTATACCTATGATCATCGTGTCCGACAATCCGATGAAGGCGAGGGAATTGTTTCGGTACTATGTGAACCATTTCAAGCGGGTCATGTTCGACCTGCTGGCGCACTTCTTCGTGGACGACAGGTCCCATTTCGACGCTTGTGTGGACAAGCTATTCGAGGAGTTTGGTATCCGCGACCATCCACAGGTAGAGGAAGGCCCTCAAACGTTTGTCTCGGAGAGCGCTACTAAACGACGCAGACTTAGAATGGCAAGAGCGCCCTCTCCAAGGGATAAACTGGCTATCTTATCCCGAAACTTTGGGTTCCGGTTCGCAGACGCGCTCTTGGTCGGAGATGAACTCTCTCCTTGGTTCATGTATCCAGATAACACGTACTACTCGGATACCATTGGAAGGAGAGTTCATCGTAACTGGGAGTTCACTGTTTTAGCCATGTCACAAGCCCCTTTCGGGAAGGATCTTGCTGTATCTACCATACAGCGCATTGCGGAAAAGGTCGGGTTTGCGTCTATTAGCTATCCGAACGCTTTATTAACATCCATCCGCGAAATATCTGCCCAGCGGAGTATTACACGGAGCACCCTTCGAGATCTTGCAGGACAGGCCCTCCAAATAAAAGACCTTTGGCAAGCTCTGTTAGGATATGCTGCAATATTGTCAGGTAAAACAGGCCCTGTGGGTACAATGCTGTTCTTAGAAGCGTTTATCCGTAACGCATCTAATTACGTGATTGAGCGGGGAGGATACGAACCGTTAATGTTCACTAGAGGTGATATGGCCCTCCGCGTTCTAGCGAACGCGGCTCCGGTTGGGAAAGTTGCATTATCGGCTCTGAATACCGCAGCTCCGGCTCTAGCTATCGCAAAGAACGCTATAGCTACTCCAACACAATTGGTTTTTAGAAAATTGTTATTAAAACCAGTCAAGGTAAACATTCCAAAGCGGATCGAAGAGCTGACCAAATTAATCGCTCTCAAGAGTGGAAAGTTGTTAGAAGAAGGTCTCTCCGAGGAGGTAAAGTTGGCGCTGGAAACTCAGATTAGAAAATTGAACGACAAAGTGAACGAACTTACTTTGTACGAGGGCGATCTATATGAATACGACTGGTCGTATTTGAAAATAGGCGGAATTGGCACCATTTTAGCAACGTTGAGTGGACTCGTAGCAGTAGGAAATTATGCTGCCGCCTTCCTGACCGAGTCAAAGTTGCTGCCTAAAGATCACTATATCGTCAGCTTCCTATTATACGCAAACTCATTCCTTGTAGCAGTAGAGGATCGCGCAAAGGCGCAGTCTGATGCTGCGAGTAATCAGGCCAGTGATAAACGCAAATTGGAATCTGCGACTACAATAGCCAACTTACTCATTGGAATGGCCGGAGGTGCAAGAGAAGGTCTCAATGATTCGTATGAAAAAGCATTTCCTAAAGAAGAAATCCCTGTCGAAAATGTTGGGCGTGCTATACTCAAACTCGGGACTAGATATGAACAGAGTGTGTATAAGGATTATGTGTTCGCGCCAGATCAGTCCATCCTTCCGCAGTTGTCTTACACGGAAGCAGCAGCTGGAACGTTAGCTGAACTAGGGAATATGGGTTATGATAAACTAGAATCTATCTATTCGGGAGCAGAAAAGGTCTCTAATTTGTGCTATTCAAGAAACAGGTCAGAGAACGTTGCGTTACCCAACTTCATCGCAGGATCGATTGTTTTCGTATGCGATGTGGCAGCAAAGGCTGGCACAGGAAGCCAGAAAATCGGGGGTGTGATATATTCCGAAGCGTCTAATCACGTAGAAGTTGCTACCCTTGGAACCCTTGGAACTATTTGGGTATGGGCAAGAAAACCAGCAGAGCTTGTCGTGCGAACCATACCAGCCGTTCGCCGTAGGGCCAGGTGGTGATTTGCGAAATCGCGAACTCACAATTTCATGTGGAACTCGATCAAAGACCGACTTTTCTTTAATAAACCTAACTATGACGACAAGAACAACTTTTATTATGGTCGCGACCTAGTAGTACCCTTTTCCATGAGTGATGTTGAAATCAAGGAGGGTTGGGAATGGGTGGATACAGATGCTCGGGTTCTCCCGACCTTTCTGTCCAACAGCGTCACGGTACTACCAGGGAGCCGAACTAAACCCGAGTTCTATGAATTGGAAAAGGCTCAGGTGGGGGCCAAATCTACCGCTTGTGAAGTGTACTACCGATCTAACGGATCTGTTCCCGAGGTTCTCGGGTCTCTCTGTGCTCCGTATCCCGTGACAAAGGACGTTAATAGTTACGGGTTTGTCCAGTTCTACCGATGCGCAGACAAGAATGCTACCTTTGCGGAAAAGCTTCGGATGCTCAGTACTGCGATGGGTTCTGACGAACCGCTCTCTGGCTGGAAATTCGATCCGGAAGGTCTCGAAGCCTTTGACCTTGTCATTGCGCACCGACCGGGCTCGTTCCGCGCAATACCAACGATTGTCATTTCTGACATTGCCGACGAGCGACTGTTTGTCAACCTCAATGTGATGAAATTGATCATGTTTGATTTGCTGGCGCACTTCTTTCTGGACGCCGAGTTCAACGAAAAGATGGACGGTCTGTGTGAGGCTTTTCAAGTGAAGATCGAAGAGGTGGTTCGGAAAGAAGCGGTGAAGGCGTCTAATTACGGTTCAGGCAGGACTGCCAAGAGGGGCGCTCCTGCTAGACGAATGAATGACGAGTTGATTCTCGCGTCCAAATCCTTCGGGTTCCATTTTGCGGATATCCTCCTGTTACTGGAGAGTGGCGAGTTTCTCTATCCATCGAATACGCATGCAGAAGTGGATCATTACAAGGTGAAGGTGTCGTGGATGTTCGTTGGCGTCAAAACCAACGGGTGGTGGTGGTATCTGGACGTACCATGGTCTGTCCTTAAAAGGAGCCTCGAGCAGGGAGCTGCGATATCGTCCAGCCTTAAAGAGGAGCTTAAGCGGGCGAATATGGCGCGCAACTTGAACGACATAAATGTCGTTATCAGCGGAGTGTTTTCCATTAGCGGTACGGTGTGGAATGCCATCGCGCTATTGATATCCGCGAAACGGTTGGTGGTAGCTCCTTCTCCGACCGATTATCTCATCGTCTTTGATGCGCTGTTCAATGGAATGCAACATCTCTACAACCAGAGTGGAAACAAGCCCCTATACTTGACCAAACAAGGGCTCTTTGTCGAGCTGTACGAATCCACAGCGAAGGCGCTGGTGGACTTTGTCGCGACAAAGATCTACGAAGGGTTTGTGTTGGTACGGAAAGCATTCACCGATAGCGGAGAATCTATCGTCGTGGTAGACGCTTCTGACGAGAAGGGGTTGTTGGTCGTTGTTGGGGAAGCGCTCAGGCATTTGGCTGCTATGGGCATTGTCGGGGTGGTGTCAGTTTCCGTATTGAATCGAATCAACCCAGACTGGCCGAACGAGATAGCGGCCTTGTTCGTGGACGAGTTGACGGGCGGTATTGTGACACTGAATGATCTCAAGAGCTTGGTTGCAAAACCAGTAGTAAAAGCCCCTGGATCTGACAGGAGGACTTTCCGGAGAATGGGTGGCTGGAAAAGGCAGTGCATTTACAAGCAGGGAGAGGAAACATTCATCAACCTCGACAAAGTAGCCGAGTATGTCGATGCCAAGCTTAAAATGGACACACTAGACAAGGGCCTAAAGGTCGAGATCTCCGCCAACAAGTACATCAACGCCACCTGCTCTATCAACGATGCTCCCAGAGCCCCATTAAACAACACTTCCAGAGCACTTATTGTACCCAACAACAGCGTCCCTTTAAACAACACTTCCAGAGCTCCCAACAACAGCGTCCCTTTAAACAGCACTTCCAGAGCTCCCAACAACAGCGTCCCTTTAAACAGCACTTCCAGAGCACTTATTGTACCCAAGAACGACACCCCTATCCAAGAACAGGAGGAACCCCAACCCAGCGCCCCAGAAGATCCTACAATCTGGAACAAGATGAAGGCCGTCGGTAGAATCTGTTATCAAGGGGCGGATGCAGTGGGCGAAGATTTGCTGGCAGGCCTTTCCAAGAACGATGTCATGTGGGCGTACGCGTCGTGTGTGGTGATAAGCGCAGGGACCGGGGTGGTCTTTAAGGCGCTGAAGCGTATGACAAACAACCCTGTGGTCGAAAAAATTGCAGAGCCATTGGCCCAAGCTGTAATAAATACAGTCGATCCAAAGGCAGGGGCTGCATATCGTAAGCTCCGGACAGCGCATATGCGAGTCGGTACATTTGAGCCAGGTCAGATCTCGCGAATCAATTTTATTAATGGAGATTTATAATACAGTTGGTGTAATTCATCCTTTTTTTATTCTCACGCAAACGCCTGGATGAGGGCGGTAATTCATATATAAGCACGCTTTGAGCAAATGTGTTGTTTATCACAAATCCAATGTCAGCAAGAGCGCCCAGAGAAATGCGCGACAAGTGGTTATACTTGTCAGAGCTCTCTATGTATCCCGTCATCAGCTCGTTATCGTACACTCCTTCGTCCCAATGGGCCCCTCTCGTGCCCCCACCACCTTCGTCCTCCACTCGCGCTCTGGCACCGCCACCTCCATAGGCCACATGTGCCGCATTGGCGTTAGTATGTTGGTATGGATAGCCCGGATACCCGTCGTTTTCCACGACATAATCCACCCCGCTTTCCCAAAAGGTTCCTATTCCTAGCACATGACCCATTTCGTGGGCCACGATCTCAGACACCACCCTTGGTGTGGCCACGAGCTCCAGCATGCTAGTTTTGTCCAGAATGATCATTCCAACTCGCGGCATCTCGTCTCTGTACACACAAATACCCGCCTGTGCCAAGGTGCCTTCGGACGCAATCTCTTCGTAACGGATAACCATGTATATTCCATCCACCTCCCAATTTGACGCTACAGTTAGGGTTCCAGAACAGTAAGTACCAGCCGCGAGGGTGAATGTCGACGTGGAGTTGATCAGAAACATTTGCCACATGAGAATGGCCGACGCCACTTGCTCTTGGACAAACAGAGGGGGCGTTTCGCCCACAAAGGAAAAGTTGAACGACAGAGCCGACTCTGATGGCGGAGGGAGTGGCGCTATAGTCGGCGTATAGCATCCGAATACACAAGCAACCCTTAGTCCTACTACCACCCCTATGGGTAGTAACGAGGCGAAGAACACAGCGAGTGCAATCACCAGTCTAGAGCACGCGGGCTGGATGCGATCGGGGTTGGTCTTAAGCATCGAATTGTGACGACGCGTTTTAGGCCACACAAATTGGGGATGACAGCGACTGATGTGATTGAGCCTGCTTCCAAGAGAGCCCGACTCGAGGAGGAGACCGAGCCTATTTTAATGCCAAGCAAGGACAGGTTCGTGGGTCAGTCAAAGCGCTATCCGGAGGTAAAGAGGATGCTCGATAAGCTTATTTCGGTATTCTGGCAACCGTCGATAATTTCTCTCCATGACGATCCAACCGACTTTGCAAAGCTTACCCCAGCTGAACAACGGGTGATCAAGCTCGTTCACGGGTTTTTCGCCGCATCAGACGGCATCGTGAACGAGAACATCGACGCGAACTTTCTGGCCCGCATCCAGACCCCTGAACACCGCGCCTTCTACGAATTTCAACAGGCGAACGAATGCGTCCACAAGATCACCTATGCGGAC
>JACCDT010566191.1_pt1 | contig 32012 bp, 38 predicted proteins | sample 7446291 | NCBI WGS metagenome assembly JACCDT01 (sample SAMN15323446, study PRJNA562643) | freshwater metagenome | isolation source: river surface water | place: USA:Blue River Watershed | collected 2017-08-17
AAAAGGCGTGGCAGACATGCTTTCGACCTCCGATCCAGACACTACAGGATTCAAGATTCTCATCTCCAACCCCAACAACACCAAGGTGGTGCTCGGCCTTCTGAAGCGCATCAAGGACCTGGGGGTACAGGCAGAGTTTACCAATGCGCATTTTATCCGCCAAGCGCAGATCGGGTCAGCGAGAATGGACGTGTCAGATAAATGCGTTGGCCAAAGCCATGTAATCGCAGGAGATGTAGCAGAAGGTTTTGTTCCTCAATGGATAAGACTCGCTTGCATTCGCGCCACTCAACTTTGGACGCTTGTCTCTTAACCAATAAATAATATTATTTTGAAACGCATGATTCACGCTTTTTCCCAAGAAAAATCCCATAGACCCCCCCTTGCAAAATCGAGAGTTCATCGGCATATTGAGAAAACGACCTCGGCATTTAAGTGTAGTGATTTCTTAATTGTGAATATTCTTGTCCTCCGATTCACCTAGGTTTTCAGAATTTTGCCACCCATGAACACGAAAAGTGACATGATTTAGTGATTTCGAATTCAGACCGAGTTTTTTACACCGTGCTCCAAATTGAGGCGTTCATTGGCATTTAAATGTAGTGATTTCTTAATTGTGAAGAAAAACTTGCCGATGATGGCGTGTTTTCAAAAAAAGTTGGCATGATTTCATGCTTTTATATGATCTAGATGAGTGTAATCTGAATTCACGAGAAAAAGGCGTTCATCGGCATTTAATCACGTTTATTGGCATATTAGACACAGTTCATCGGCATTTGACTTCAGAATTAAAGAATCGCGTCATGAATTAAGAAAGTCCAGCATGTCGGCAAGCTCTACGTGACACAGATCAAATGACGAGGTGCGCGGCCTCTTTTTGCTTGGTCGGGAGAGGAATTTGATCAGGTCATCCACATTCTCCTTATTGTCAGGGGAGCTGAGCTCGATGGATTTTTGGCTAACCAAGGCGGGGGGTTTACTCTGTGACATTTTGTGAAAGTCAAAAACGAGGTGCGCACTCTCACAAAATGAGCGAGTGCGACTTCACCAAGGATTGCCATGTTTTCACAGCCTCCCCCCAGGGGGCGTGTCGGTTCAGATCGCCATTTAATTCATCCAAAGCTCTCAGAGCCCCGCTTCCAATCACCACAACTGATAACACGTGGACTATTACAAACGTGACGTCCAGTGAGTGCGCCAAGGCCTTTGTCTACTTCAACGGCGAGATATCATGCTTCTCTCTCGTGGACGGAGAGTGCGTCGCAAACACCCCTCCTGTATCCAGCAGCATCACCCAGTTCATATCGCTTCCAAAGGCTGGGGCAATAGTGTCCAAGAGTATCTCGGGTAGCGAATACTTCTCCTTGTCCGGTACGTATGCATCCCCCAAACTCGTATCGTTCCAGGCTTCCAAGGCGGACGATTGTTTCGTGTTCCCATCAACGATGATAGCAGATAATGGCACTGTATTCACCCAATCAGAGCTTTCCGTTGGCAAGTTCTACGTGGACGGCGACTTTACGGGCAACTCCACCTGGTACAATCTCGCCTGCCACGGAAACGGGTGGTCGGGGGAGATATGCGTAAACTCCCTCACGGCGATAATGCCTGTTGGCATACCAAGCGCTGCCGTAACAACCGTTCCGACTACAATCGCGGCGATCGTATTGGGTACAGTGTTGTGGATGGTATTGGTAGTGCCTCGTTAAATTTAAATTAATCGTTACATACAGCCTTGTATTTTTTCAGATACGAGTCCAGAGAGCGGTCCCTAAAGTGGTTGAAGCAGAAGTGAGGGCCCTTGACACGAAGGGCTGTGAGCACCTCTGTCTTCCAACGCGGTTTCTTGTACGTCAATGCGCTTACTCTGTCCCATTCTCGCTTGCACTGGTTTGCAGTTCGACCTACAAAATGCTGACAAATAACACTCCATGGAATATCAGTAGGTACCGGATAGCCTCCACATACATGTCGGAGCAAGTCTCTGTCTGTTTTAGACCACGGCCTCCTTGAGTTGAGTCCGTTGCGGACGTTCCACTTGTTTCTGCACTGCTCGGGGGTGAATTTGTTTCCCATGCGGTCCGCCACCTCGGACCACTTCACCTTGGACTGAATAAACTCGCTCACTGTACTTTCCAGCATGTTCGTCTCCTCCTCGGACCATCTTACGCGTTTTGGCAACGAGGCCATTTTGTGAGCCACAATTTTCCATATGAGCGAGATTGTTCTACTCACGGACGCAATGTTGCCGTACATAGTGCTACGAATAGGCCGTTTTGCAATGGTCATGCAGGAAAAGGGGGCGCTCCGAATGGGGGCAATCCCCAGGCGGCTCTTTGCTAAGCGGAAGGATTTCCTTGAAGGGCACACCTCGTCGTACCCGCTGTCCCCTCTCAGCGTGGCAAAGATGATGCTCGGTTGGACTCGGCCAGATATATTACCCAAGCAGTTTGCGCAAGTTCTGGACTATATAGAAAGCAGGGAGTATGACATATGGTGTAGGTATAGAATACGAGATGTGCGCGTCATGTTGCGAAATATAGGGAGACCTACCTTTGGAAAGTCTTGTAGCCAGAGCGATCGACATCGGTTAATCGCAATCGCATCACTCATCCCTTATACACGGACGCCGGACGAAGCGAGACTACGGTGCTTTAGGAACGTGCCTGCCAACGCCATAGGAATGTGCTGGTGTCTGAATCAGTTGGGTCTCCCGAACGAGTTGGCGATTTTTATACTGACTTTCATGTAACTAGAGAAACTCCCTCAATCGCCTTTCTATTCCCACGTTCACCCGCAACTTGTTCAGCAGACTTGTGTCTCCACGATGTACTCGATTTACAGTCTCCACCTGGGACAGTCTAGACTCGTCTACCATACACCCTCTAAAAGACACATGACCTACCGGTCGGGCGAGGAGCTTCTCGACGCCAATCGCTGTAATTCGAGGGTTCCTGTCTAGATACACATTTTTTATGTGCGAGCAGCGAAGAAGCGGGTCGGATACTCGGTCGTCGATGAAGTTATCGTTTGCGTGAAGAGATTCGATGCGCGCATTCCTTGAAATATGAACAAAGCGGGCCAGAGCATACGTGTCTATCTGGTTGTCGGAAATGTCTATCATCTCAGACTCCCACTCCTCGCCTTCCATGTGGTCGCAAAAACTCGAGAATATCTCCCCGTCAAAACACCCTCTCAATCTCAGCCACGGGACGCCCATAAATAGCTTGTACCAGTCTGTGAATCCAACGAGACAGGGATTGTACGACAAGTCGAGGCAGCGCAAGGACTTTATAGAAAGGATGTGTCGCAGCCCATCAGAGCAAATTGCGTTCCTTGAGAGGTCAAGTCTAGATACGTGCCTTGCAAACACAGAAATACTCTCGCATAGAGGGGTACGAATGTCCATACTTGTCAGGGAGAGCGAGGATACCCCCAAGTCTTCCGTCATTAGCAAGAGTCTGGTGAGCTGTGTGTTCGTGAACACACAATTGTCAACCACAAGGCGTTCAATCTTCCGATTGTGAAGTCCGTGGATGAACGTGTTCAAACAATCCAGCGTCTCGAACGTAACGCTCCTTAGTTCGAGCGTGTGAATGGTGTGTGGGAGGCCATGTATCGTTGTAAAGAGGCTTCTTCTCTCTATGAACAGATCTGCAATCGAAACGTCTTCTTTCATGCGCAATTTACAATTATAAAACGAACCGCCCCATCGCGGACGTCGCGACGAAAAGACCCACTACCGTCCACATGATCCCTTGTAATTGAGCTGTTATCGCGGCAGCAGAAAACATGGGTATGTGTGATACTGGTACAGTATACTTATATAAGTTCCTAATGATGACCGTCGTGTCGTCTATAAACATGTTCTCGTAAGTGGTAGCGTTCATGTAGGTGGCCACACTCTCAACTTGGTAAATGTCGTACACCCAAGACGTGATGCTGAGGGAGATGCCTAGTGACAGCCATACGAGAAGCAGGAAAGTGACCAGGTTGGATCGAACAGAATCTCTGGGGTAATAGAGCCAGCAGAACACTGCGCTTATGGTAACTGCATTTGGAGAATCTATTGCATACCAAACTGGTAGCGTATTCGGTGTGAGAAACAGTGTGGTAACAGTCTCGCTCCAAGCCACGATCCATGTCGCGGTATGAGCAACGCTTTCGTGCGCGTCCAATTCGGGCACTTCTTTGGCCCACCCGGAGAAGAGGGCCTTCCTTAGGATGAGTATACATAGCCCCACAGCTCCTAGAAACAGTCCAGTGTTTACTTGTCTGAACACGTCAAGCTCGGAAGAGAACCCGGTTCTGTCCATGGTAAAGATGGCGTCGGAAGGAGCGTATACTGGAATGGCGTACAAAATCATGACGACAAGCTGGAGAAGAAGGAACAGCACCCAATGGAAACGATAGGCCATCTCGACATAGTCGCCCGTAATCCACGTCTTTTCCGTGAGACTCGCCCTTTTACCGCCCACCCACACGCAGTCTGGAGCTTTAGCGTACAGAATCAGCGGCAAAAATGGCGCAAAATGGTGTGCTATAGGGAGGTATGTCATCTGAGTACCTTCATTGTAGAGAACAATATTATATATCGTATAAGCTGCTGTTGCAGCCAGCAATAGCGTGAACGGAAGGATAGCCCACCACATTTGTGCGGTCGCACAAATACCGAGGATGGAAAACGACGACGAGCGTCTGCTGCTGATCCCGCGGACCAAGCGAGGGGGGTGGGTATGTGAAACCGTGACCTTTGTTCTGCTGGCAGTGTGGTATTGGGTGACAAATCGAGAAAAATACAATGTGCTTTTGGGGAACAGGAAGCTGGATCTGTACGAAATCAAGATGCACCAGCTGCAGGAAGTGAACTTTAAGGAGATGGAGCGCAAGTACAACCACATCAGCCAGCTAGAAGAAATGCTAAACCAATCCATACACGAATTCCAGTCTAGAATGCGTCATTATAGCCAACTATGTAAGCAGGAGGCAAAGCGGCGCGGGAAACCGGAAACGTTCACGAAAGAGGAACTGGAGAAGCGCATGACTGCGGCGGAGACAAAGCTCCAACACAGGTGCATTTCGCTCCGATCTGCGAGGGACGTAGAGAAGACGTCTGTCCACTACATACAGAACATTCAGAACGATATCAGCGAGTGCATTCGCAAGATCGCCCAGTGGCGGATTCAGCTAAGCACCAAGGAGCATATCAAGGTCATGTCAGATATCCTACAGGGGGTTGATGGAGAAAAGCTCACGGATCTCGCAGAGTCGTTTGTCACCGGGCTTGGAGAGTTCCTGGATAGCCTAGAAACGGCCAAAAGAGATCTCACACCCCCCGACCAAGAAAATCCGCCCAAGAACACCTCCAAAGCCAGCCAAATCGTCGAGGCCGAGTTTTGGAACGACGTATTCTCGAGCGCAAAGATCGTGCCGTCTCAAGGGAACAGTGTGATGGAGCTGGCCTAGGCATTGTTTATTGTTAAGTAAAATTTCAGATACTCCTTCGCTTGTTTGGTCGGTGCAGTATTCGCCACAGCAAACGACTTTGAGCACACTTTAGAAGTAAGGTTGAGGGATTCTATCTCTATCCGCTCCTTGTCAAGCGCTTGGCCGGATGCGTGGATGTTAAGCGCCGCGATGCGATGACACAGGACAGCTTCCATCGCGAAACACATCATATGGTCGGTATTCGCTTCGTCCAGCCACCGCATGTGCACGTCCTTTCGGTAAGAGGTGGCTTCGTTTACCGCAGACAGCTGTTCTTGACCAAACAGCCAGGTGGAGTACTCGATCGCGCAAAAGTAGGCGTACAGCACATGGGTCAACAAAACCTCGTCCGGTTGGTGAGGGAAAAGGAGCTTGAATAGTTTGGGGGATTGGATAACCACGCCTTCCGGTTTGTGCGTCTTGAACAGCTTGGTAAGGCGGACGGATTTCGCGCGACACGCGTCGCATTCCATGACAGAAGTGTGTGAGTTGCAGTGGGAGTCTAGAAGGAGCTCAAGCTCAAATGTGCTGAGTAAACAAGGGACGTTCATTTTTTGTGAGCAAATTTGTTACGCAAATAAAACTAGAATGCGCGGCGAGACTTCCATCGCTGCTTTTCGCTCTCGCTCAAGTTCGAAAACGAGTCGATGAGCTTGGCCATGAGCTTGTCCGAAATATACCCAGTCTTGGGAGAAGTTGGTTTACAATCATCGTCCTCAAGAGCAAATCCCAGTATCTTGCTTTCCCACTCCTTGTCGCTTACTCCGCATGACGCTAGGGGATTTTCCATTTTCAATTTGTGATCCAGAAAAACTCTGGCGCCTCGGAAAACCCGCGCTAATCGCAGTGTGATTAAGGACAGGTTTTCAAAATGGCCCGTGTCACCAATTTCACAAATTGAATATGGAAGAATGGGCCCTAAACATGAAACGAACAGACAGGTACTTTTTCAACAACGACGGGAGCGTGGAGCTGCGAGGGACTGTGAGCGGGGGTAAAATCGCATATCTAGATATCCTCAAACTCCCGCGGAGAAGATCCACCACGGTCCTGGATAGTATTAATCAAGCGGCGCGGAAGACTGGAAAGCACGTGCGGATCGAGCGGATTGTCTACGACCTTCTCTCGGACCCCCAAAAACGATTCGTTTCGGACAATAACATTTCTATTTTCTAATCACAAAAAAATGGTTGAAGAAATCTCCCTTCGAATGAGCTTCTCTCCGCAATCAATCGTCACCTTCACTGACAAATCTGTCAAGTACCTATACGCTGGCAGTGCAGTCTTGGATGCTTACTATGGCACAAGCTTTGCGAACGACAAGGACATTTTCGTGCCTTCCCATCCTTCCCGCGACGAGTCCTTCTTTGTAGCAGAAGGGTATCACGCAGTAGACATTGGCAACTCGTTGTATGGTCATAGATTGTCCAACGTAAGCAAGGTTGTCAAGATCATGAACAAGAAGACTGGAGAGTATGAGTTGGATGTAGTGTTCGTCAGCGTGCACGATCCTGCCATCCCCATGAAAGTTTTTCACGCCATCCTTGAAAACAATTTCGACATTAAAATCTGCGCCCTTGCTTGGGATGGAGACACTCTGTATCGCCCAAAGGAGGAGAATGCCGACCTCGAGAGAAAAACCTCGGTTGTGCGCGTAAAAAAAACAAAGACTGATCCATTGAATCTCAAGCGGGCCTTTGCGCGCATGAACAAGTACACGTACCGCGGATTTGCATTGAACATTATTTTATCAGATTAAACATAAATGGGAGTATTTTGGTTCACAGAGAACGAGTATAGCACAATCCCAGGGCTCGTCCCGTTTCTGCACCCCAGCTCGTACAATGCACGATCCCCGCCCACAGTGTAATTATAAGTCGTCACAGAACCGTCCAACCCCAGGTTTGTGGGAGCAAAGGCTGTACCGCTTCGGAAGGAATTGCTTAGATACACGCCTGTAAAGGGCACCCTTGGATCGTCTGGAGTGCCGAAAAACAAAAATTTGGCCCGGTAAATGTCCGATACGTTGCCAGTAAGGTTTGCCAGAATGGCTTGGTAATTAGAGTTCATGAACGGGATAAAGTTGCTCGTGCCGGTAATGCGATTGCAGTACCCCGTCCTTGTAATGAGGTTCGAAGCCCTGACGGCAAAGTAGTGGGGGCTGCGAAGGAGGGACTCTGCGCTCCCGTCCGTAGTGTTGAGCGTATAGTCGTAGCCTGTAAAGAACTCTAGCAGGCGATCCCCGTCCACGAGAGAAAAGATGCCCAGCTCGGCGGGGAAAGGCCTCTGAGGCACGGAAAATTCAATCTCGAAGGAGAGGTTCATGGTCCTGGTATTCTTGATGAACGGCCCTCCATACTGAAGCCCTCCGCATTGATCGAAACGGATCCCTCCTCCGCTCACACAAGATGCGCCAGGTGGTTTCGTGTAAATATCGACACCATCATCGCTTTCGAGAAAAGAGCCGCTAAGGCAGCTTGGTTCTGTGAAGGTGAGTGTCCATGCAAGGACGAGAGAGGGGATAAGGAAGAGTAGTTTACTAGCCATTTTTCTTAAAAGTGTCTTTCTTGCGGAAGCATCCCCGGCGCGCGCAATAGCACCTTAAAATCCCGAGCAGAATCATCCCTCCAATCACCCCCACTACAGCGTAGATAATCGTGTTGAGGGCCGTATTAGCCGCAGATGCAACGTTCTCCTTAACGACATCCACTTCGTCCACAACATCTTGTTTAAATTCGGTAACGCGATCAGTAACGCTATTTGTCACATTCACTGCGGAATTGTACACATCATCCCTCACGTCGAGCAGGTAGTCCTTGACGTCTTCCAGACCGTTGGTTATGTAGGCAGTGGCGTTCGAAATATCGTTGAGGATCTCGGTGGGATCCGGGAAGGACTGGAGGGTTCGGTGTAGCCTGTCTATTTTTTGATGAAGGTCGTGTACAGATTCTAGATGACGTCTCACTTCGTCGCACTTGCATTCGCAGACACAAGGCTCCGCGTTTGCGAGCGCGAATAACGTCAGCGCAATAATCCACCACATTTTGTGCCCGGCCAATGTGGGTTTTCGCATTTGCCGCATTGACGTATCTCGCATGCGCTCAGAACGTGTCCTACCAGTACGCAGACCTTGGATTCAATGCTCCCATAGGTTCCCAATTCTTATATCAACTCATACCCCCGTACCCATCCCTTGGTAGCTTATGGTTCAAGGGAAGCTTGCTGGAGTCACCGTACCTTTTCAACAGCACGGCCGATCTTCGATACGCACCCAACGACTCGTTCGTCTTCCAAACGCTCGATCCCCAGACTTCTGTTGCTTACGACAGGTTTTATATACTCGTCACAGTAGTGACACAGACCGATATTATTACAGTAAATTCTTCCGTGAACGTCACCTTATACGATGCCGCGGTGGACATGTTCGATAACACGACGTATGTGCACTCCTCACCAGGACTGGAGCGGGTCCAGTTTAGCATCCGCAACAGACAGAAGGGTTTGGTGGACAATCAGGTCTCGCGCTTCGCCTTTTACAACCCAGACAATACGTCGCAGGTGTACCAAGGGTTGGTGTTCAACACAACTTGCAACCCAGTGAGCTGTCTCAAAAACGAGGCTGGTGTCCAGCTTTCAGAGGGCGTCCTCTACGCAAGGGACGATGTATACTCCAGTCTGCAAGGAAACGGGTCCGGCGAGTTCAGAGTAGACCTGTACGGGCGCAACGGCACCCTCGTCGACTCGGCCTATCTCATCATCCGAACCTTTGACGCCACTGTCGCCTCGTCGCTTTCAGTCGTCTCCATTGAAGGGGTGAACGCGACCTTCAGTCCTTCTATAAACCTCACGGAAGACGGTGCAACAAGCTTCAGATTACGAGTGGATAGCGTTCCGATCTACGGTACGGTGAGCCAAGGTGACACCACCCTTGCGGTCGGTTCCGAGCTAGTGTACCCAACATCCATCATCTTCACCCCCCAATCAGGCTATTTTAACCAGTTTCTGTTCCCCAATGGTTCAGTGTCGGTAAACTACTCTGATGGAACAGCCATTTGGGACACGTGCAGTACAGACACTACCTGCACCACTGATCTCGTCTTCACGCTCGTCTCCTTGGCGGGGACCCAGACCTTTGGGCCGCAACGAGTCAAGTTCACCGTTCAGAGACCCATCTCGGAAGACGTGCTTTACGCCTGCCCACTTTGTACGGTAAGGAGTGGGGCTGCGTTTTATCTAACCGTGGATGATGGCAGGGAAAGACCAGAGCCGATGATCAGGTTCATCTCGGTTCCTTCCAATGGAACGCTCAGCAATTTCGGCACCAACATCACTGTTGGCACGGTCATCAACTTTCGAGATATGGAGCTCCTATACACACCAGACCAAGGCTATTTTAACCGCTTTTTGTACAACTCGGCCCCTAACGAAACGCTGTCAATCGTCGACGATCTGGATAACGCACCTCCGTCCTCCACGCTAGACTCCTTCCAGTTCGAGGTATTCTCTGCATTCTTTGACTACCTCGCGCCACAGACAGGGACTGTTGAGGTTATCGTGGCATACGAGTCTGAAACCATATTGACTGCATGTCCAGTGAACGCGACGAATGCCACGACCGCGTGGGAGGAGTCGTGCATTGCTTTCGGACTCGAGTCCAACTCCATTTACGGCGAGTATGCAACCCCCATTGTACTGACTGTAGGAGGTGTGAATAGCGACGAGACTGTCCTGTTTACCATATCAACAGTGCCTCTTTACGGGGATTTGTACATCAACGAAGGGACCTTTGAGGACCCTGTATTTGGTTCCAGACGCCTCCTGCCTGGAAATGTGGTGAATACATCCAACTTGGTCTACTCTGGGAGGGACAACTATGCCAACCAACTCGCGTCTCAGTACACCAACCTCTTGGGCGAGCCCTTCGGCGGATGCGGCTACGTGACGGACCAAGGGTGTCCGGATTCGTTTACCTTCTTCGCAACCACAAACACTACACGTACCAGCCAGGTGGCCACATATCTCGTGTACATTGTCGCCCTTCCTTCCGAAGCGGTCATAGAGGTTGCAGAGAATTACATCACGAGCCTCACCACGTTCAATGTTCCGTTCAGATACACGGACGTTGACAATGGAGAGTCGTGGGTGATGGTCCAGATTCTCAGCTATGAGATGGCATTTGGAACGGTTGGAGTGAACATTAGCTACCTCCCAGAGTGCATGCCGATTCTGAACTGCACAGAGAGCTACAACATTCCGATGATCGACAAGCACGTGGCATCCTTCCTTTCGAGCATCTACGTCGTGCCCATTCAAAACTCTTCTCTAGACGACGAAAATTCGATTGCCGTGGTAGTGTATAAACGCCCAGAGGTAGGAATTGACCCGGACGCGCTGTTCACACCAAATGACACAGACCATATTTACGCTGCCGACACGATCATCTACACTTCAGACATCAACCCTGTGGACGACTACTACTTTGCTGGCTGCGAGGACGACGAGTGTCTAGAGCACTATAAGAACGACGCTGCACTTATCGAAGCCGAGCATAACCAGAGACTGATTTACATCATAGGAGGGTCTGTAGGCGGTGCGGTGGCTCTTGTATTGCTCGCAATAGGGCTATATCTGTACAACAAGCGTCCTCCAGAGCCGGAACGACGAGAGCCCAAAAGACTGTGTGTTATATCCTAAGTCACAAATAATGCGCCCACTGCTTCTACTCACTTGCATCTATGCCTCTGTCATCACTCACATTGCATACGAGAATAACGGGCTTTGCGGAAGCAATCCAACAGCCCTCCCTTCTTGGGATGGAGACCCCAACTTTGGCGAATGGGGTGATCAGCTTTTGTACACGATCAAAGTGCCAGTTCTTCCCGCGCACGGAACGCTTTATCGATGCTCTTTGGCGTGTACGATAAAGGGAGAGGTGATCAACACCAGCACCTCTTGGACCGTTCGAGACATTATATACCAGAGCCTGTTCATGTACGAATCGGAGGCCGACTTTTCGGGGACAGACTCATTCGTCGTGTACGTGTCAAGGCGAGACTTTACGCCTTCCTGGGGCTCCAACATTGTCGTCAAGACCATTCGTCACTCTGTATCCGTGTTCCAGATGCCATCCCTTCCCGTGATAAACACCACCACACTAGAGGTTTCTGATCCAGACGGGCCAGACGTGCGACAAAACTATTACATCCAGCTGGACGACTGTAATGCGGTTCTGGGAAGCGGGTTCCAAGGTTCGTGCGACGGAAGTTCATGTACATTCCACGCCACAGCGACTACATTCTCTGCCCAGCTTGCCAAGATACGGTGCGCAAACAGCGACCTCAAGCGGGTGCGCGGGTACCTCACCTTTTTGGACAAGCCTGCTTTCAGCGGATTTTGCGTCCAGTACGTCCAAAATGCCGCCTACCAGTCCACGTATCTGAACATACCCACAGGGCTCGAGGTGCCCTCTTTACAGCAGTTTACGCGCCCTGGCTATTCGGGAACATCTCGGTTCGCGCTAAGCCAGGAAGAGGAGGATATTGGTTACATAAAGGTTGGGGAAGACGATGTAGTCACCTATGAATTTTTCGACAAGACCTCCTTCAACGCGCTTACCGAGCAAGGATGTCGGGCCAAAAACTATACCGTTACCGGGGTAGCATTTAACCAAACCAATGACGAGTACCTCGCGCAGTCGATCAAGTGGAGCGTATGTGTGTTGGAAGTGGAGCGTCTTCCGGTAGTGCTTAACGCTACGATTCGAAATAACTGGGCCGGACAGGCGACCCCTTTCGTCATCGAGGTGGTGGACTTCAACGACAATACCTTTGGTAGAGACGACGTGCAGTACTCGAGGTTCGCGTTCCGAAGGGATCCGTTCTTTCGTCCACCCTACTTTGAGGACTATGCGGGCGTCGTCTTTGGTAACACAAGCTTTGGTTCGAGCGAGATCCGGACGAGCGACTGCGTTACTCTAGTCACACCAAATGTAGTGTACCAGGCTTTTGATTTTTGCTACGTGGTCACCGGATCCGAATCTCCCCCAGAAGGGGTGTATGTGACTGCCGTAGATGCGGCTTCAGAGACAAGCTCTGTCCCTGCATTCATCGAATTCGCGCCCTCTGTGCAGCTGTTTGTATGCGACGCCTCCAGCGGCCCCTTTATTGGCAACGAATGTACGTCGGTCGGGATGGAGAGCAACTCAAAATTCGGCGACGCGTTCATCCCCATCCAGTTCCAGGTGCTCGCGTTTCCTGAGGATGAGACGTTTGAAATCGTGTTCATCGTAGAGACCTTCCCTTCTCATGGCACCTTATTCAGCTGTGGAAACGACGCGTGCACCATCCCTGGAACGACACCGATAACTCCTGGAAGGAGGGTCAAGCGGCTAAGGGACCAGCCCGTCATGTGGTACAAGGGCAACCCCGACTACTTCAACTATGCAGTCTACCACATGGTAGGCGAAAGTAACGCTCTTGCAGACTATAACTCCTTCTCTGACCGCAAGGGTGTGCCGTTCGGAGGCTGCTCAAATGCCACGAATGGATGCCCGGACAGCTTCTCTTTTCGCTACGAACATCCTTATATCGATGGCCAGGGCGGAACTGGGAGGTACGACATCTACGTCCGCAACAGGGGTTCGAATTTCGAGTTTGGGTACAGGAGCACGTTTAGCGGCTACGTGAACCGATACGATTCCAACATTCCGGTAAGGATTGGGTGGACGGGGGACACGCTTACTCATAGCCCGTATTACAACGATCCGGATGGCGACACGTGGGACGTGGAGCTTCTTGTAGTGACGATTAACGCATATGTAGGCAGGATCGACAAGCTCGGCGCGCTGTCCCTTATCCCGATCGTCACTGAATGCAAGGAGGTCGACGGAGTGGTCCAGTTTTGCGGCGGCGCCTTTGTTCTGAGGGGACTTCCCAGCGATATGAAGGCCTATGTGGAGCAGGACATGTGGTTCTACAACTGGCCATCCTACAACAACGCGTCGACCACACAGCCAGTCTACTTTACCTTGTCTAAGCGTTACGCTATCGAAACCTACTCTGCGGAGAATACAATCATCACCGCCTTGAAGGACTACCTGGAGAGCTATGAATCGGATCTAAACAGCTGCCTCCAAGCCAAGAGCAGCAGCTCTACTCCGGTAAGCTATGCGTCCTACGTAGAGCCGCTTCGGCCCATGGTTCTCGACGCTACGCGGGTGTACGTTCCTGGATACTTTGGCTCCCTCTCCGGTTCCATCCCTCGTTACGACCCAGAAGGCATCCAAGTGACGCCCGCGACGGACTGCACAATCAAGGCAGGGGCTCTTGTGCGGGTTATAAGCTTTATCAGGTCGACTTATAGCAGCATCAAGGGCGACTATTTTGAGGCGTTGATGTACGACACGTACGGCCCGACATCTAGAGAGCCCATTGTGTCCAGGCGAACATACGGGAACAGCTCGATCAATTTCCACACGGTGACCTCTGAAACCCTCGAATACAGCTTTAGATGGAAGGGACCGCGCTTTCAGGCGTATCCCATCATCCTCTACATACCGCCGCCCGCCCCGTCGGTGGACTTTTGGACCCGGCTGGGGCAGTTCTTTATTGGAAACGCCCTTACAGACCCTACTCCAGAAAATATTGCTCTTGCCGTGCTCAATGTGTTCTTGTTGTTCGTTCCCATCCCCGTGGCGCCGCTCATGAACGTTCTGGCAACGCCGCTTCGTATGATACGAGGCATCGGCCCTTTGCTAAGCACGTCCAGGCTGGGATCGGCGATGACAAACACGATCCTCAGCAACATCCGGTTGGGAACGATCCCGTTTAAAACAGGGAGCTACAAGGCGCTTGGATTTCTACAGGACAAGCTGTTTGACATTGTCATCCGAGCAGGAGTCCAGCTGACGAGACTCGCATTTAGAATCGCGCTTCTGCCACTCAGGATAGCAAAGGCCACATTCAAAACAGCCATATCCATCACCGCGTCTGCGGTTAGGACTACAAAATGGGCAGTTCTTACCGGCGTGACTAGACTCAAGGCCTTCCGCGCTTCCAGAACGGGGCGTATTGCGCCAAACGTACCAGCCAAGCCGATCCGTCCGACCAGTTGGTACAACCCAGCGTCCTTCCCCAAAGTGTTTAAACAGGCCATTCCAAACGTGAACCTAGGTGGACTGGTGGGCAAGGCGTTCAGGACTACGATAAAGACAGTAGGGAAGCGGCTTCCTAGCATCAAGGGTAAGATCTTGGGACGAGGGTTCGGCAGGGGGTTTAGAGTTCTGCGAAGGAACTTGGCCAAGATTCGACGCGCCGCACTCAGACGCATTCGACGTGTGTTTGCCAAGATCAAGGACGCTGTTCGCAAGTGGAAGAAGAAGCGCAAGGATCGTAAGAAGAAGCAGAAGAAACGCAACCGTAAGAAGGAGCAGCAGCGTCGCAAGGCCATGCGGCGGAATAAGAACAAGAGGGCGCGCTCCAAGCGAAGGTGGCGATCGAGACGGCGCATTCGCAAATTCCTCAAGGCGGCCTCCAAACTGCTCCCGTCCTTTCTGCTCCTTTCGATACTGGACGGGCTCATCCAGCTGTTTATATTCTTGCTCTTCCTTCCCATGTACATTACATACTTTGTTGTCGAGGTGCTGTTTGAAGAGCCGGAAAAGAGCGACGCTGAGAGCAGCGATGATGAGAGTGTAGCGGACGACGAGGAGAAACCGCTCGTGCCCAAGCGAAAGAAATCGTTTTTAAACAGTTAAAGAAAGGCTCTACGTATGATCACAGTTCTCGACACATTTTCGAACGCGGTACTGAATTTGGGCTGAGCGGCCACATGCGGGATTGCAGTGTGCAGCCGCTGCATCTTGTCCTCACTTAATAGCTCCCCGTAGAGGCCTGTGTAGTACAGCTTGTACAGGGACTGCTCACTCGCAAACACAAATGTAGTGCTATTCGACAGGGGCGCTGCGTCCGCCTGGAATACCTGCATACACGCTAGTTCAGAGCCAGACATTTCCCCGATGCAGAGGTTGGACTCTGCGGTATCCGCGTAGAAAGTCCAGAACAGGTGGTACTGCACACCCTTCCTTATCTCTATGCCTGTGGCGATCTGGACCTGGTTGAAATCGGCGGAGAATAAAAAGGGCGTGCCGGGACGGAACCCTGCACGAAACTCCCTTACGGTAGAGCACCAATCTGGTTCGTTGGTAAAATAGACCATAGACACGTATGTCGCGCCGTCGTAATAAAGAATGTATCCGGAGGAAGGGAGGTCCAGATCGTCGAGCTCAAAGATGATCTCTGCCGTCGCATTGTCCGGGTACCTCTCTATGTAGTCAAACCCTCCGAACGGCAGCGGCAGGTTCTGTTGGTAAAAGGCGGGGTTCATAAAGGGCAGCGCGAACTGGAACGGCGCCCCTCCCGGCTGGTAGAAATAGTTGCGACCCACCTCACTCAACACATTCAACCCGACTCCAGTCACGGTTCGTCCGGAAGCCACCAGCGCCTTGTTTGCGCACGCCAGATTTCCCACGTCTCTCGGCACATCACAAGGAAGGACGGCGTCCCTAAACCGATTGGGGTCACATGAAGCGGTTAGCATCGTAAACGCGCTAAATTGGCGGATCGCGAAAATGGCTCGCGCGAGGAGCCACAATTTGAGTATCATGCTCGCCCTGTTTTTGTGCGCAACGCTCGCGTCGGGTCTCACCCAATACACGGACTTTGTCCACTCGCACGAAGTGGCTAGCCCAGCGGCATCCAATTGGTTCGGCTACGGAATCGTCATCGCCGCTGACGGTCTGAGCATGGCCACGCTAGATCCCAATCGATCCGAGCTCTACAGGTACAATCGACTGTCGAGGTCCGGTATCTTTAACCTGTCTGCAACTGTTTCTGTACCCGCTACCAACATCACCCACCCCTTGACTGGATGCGGTAACGCCTCCATCCTTGCATTCACCGCCAACCATTCGGTTGTTTTCATCGGAGATTCGGTTCAACGCATCGATCTGAAGAATGCAACTTCGGTGTCTGTGAGCAGTGACTGCATGTGGGCCGCGGTTGGCGTTCCCTCGGAAAATCGAGTATCGGTGTATTTGAGAGGTTCTGGTGGATGGGCGGTGCATCGCAGCATTTTCGGGGGCCAAGGGTTCGGCACCTCTGTAGCGATAAACAGGAACGGATCGCTAGTCGCGGCGGTGAATTCTGTGGATGCCAGAGTGAGGGTCTACTCTGGAGGGGAGCTGGTTAAGAGCTTGCTTTTCCCAGATGCCACAGACGCCAGGCACGGAAGGGATGACGGACCTTCCCTTCCCTCGATAGCATTCTCTGACGAGTATTTGGTATGGGGGGCGTCACATGAGAGCTCGACAGGGTTGGTGCTGGTGTGGAAACTGGACGGCTCGCTTCACCAGATTCTCAATCCAAGTAACCTCAGCCCCACCTCTACAGTCGCAAGGAGTGGGCGCAGCGTTCAAATATCCCCGGACGGGGAGGTGATCTGCGTCCAGGCCTTTGGCGGGATGGCCATCTACGGCAAGTCGTTCTTTGGCGCGTTCACCGCAGGGTCAATCGTTGCGGCCCCGTCCCAGCTCGTTGTAGGGTGCTCTGGGAACACTGCTGCGGTAATGGGAGCTGGGTCTATCAAGGTCTTTTCGTCTACAGCCACGCAAGCTCCAACCAAATCGGGCGCGGCAAATCTGGCGTGGAAGGCGTCGTTGGCGACCTTCATACTCATAATTATTTCCGTATGCTAACCGCGTGGGAGGAATGCGTGGCCAAGATCCCAGGGGCGTACAGCGAGTCTGCTTCTCGCGGCATCCTTCCCATCGACCACCACTCGTGCATCAATGTCTACCCTGGGTACGAACGAACACTGCTTATTTATTTCATTCCTTATATTAAAACTCGCAATGTGAAGACAGTTCACCTGCTTACAAACGATAGAGATATTTCAATGTTGGTGGCCAAGAGGTTGTATCTAGATACACCGGTTAAGAGTGTTGCGTATAATTGCCACCGATTGTCGTACATGGGAGCCGCGCGCGACCGGATGGTGGACATTTCCAAGCGCGACTTTGTTTCCGAGTGGTGCGTCAACCTACTCCTCTGCCTTAAACGCAAACTGCGAGCGGATCTCGTAAGGGCGCTCGTATCTTTTATTATTTATTACGATAAAAACTAGCTCACAAATAAAATGCTTACCGACGAGCAAATCGAGTCCTTGAAAACCTTTGACGGAGACATTAGCAACCCACAAGTCGTCCTAGAGTTTCTTACCGGAAAGACCCTATCCACGCTCAGACAAGAGCGCGCGTGTGAAATGTGGCCTCATCATAAGGATTTCTCAAAGGCTCCTTATGATTACAATACACTCGTGACGTTTTGTGATTACTTCAATGAGGAGCCGTTGGATGAAGTCGTCAAAGAGCTCAACGAGGTGCTCGAGAAGTACCATGTAAAGCTGCCTCGCTTTCCAAGAGAGATTCAAACCATTCCAAATGATACCAAGATTCGTACTGTTTTGATGAGAAAGCGCTTCCCAGACATTGACTCTTTTCTTACAAGCGATATGTTGGAAGATCGATTAAGAGAATTTCGCAAAGAACAGCCAATCGCGCTCTTTGACTATATCAAACAAAAGATTCGAGAAGGGGCGCTCGCTGGCATCTCGGAGGGAGCAAAACGCGTTAAACTTAACCCAGAGTAACAATTTTGTGACCCTTATCCATTCTCAGAATCACAAATATCATGGAAATATTGAGCGAGCTAAATCAAGTCATTAAAGGCTCTGTGCTGGTTGAGGGAGGTTTATTCTACCGTGGGACACGGATAGTATATGTTAAATCGGCCGGCCTCGTTGTAAACATTGACCCTGATACAAGTCTGCTCGACGCGATCGTCCCGATTCTGAATACTAAGCCTGCCATTAAACAGTTGACTATGTGGACGGAAAGAGGCGATACTGTAACTTACGACAGAACAGTCATGCGGCGCCTTGTTTACGAGTCTGGGATTGAGTGTTTAAGCAGGGTGTACTTCGAATGGTACCTCGGGGATACATCCACTTGCAAGTTTCTCCGCTCCGAAATTGTCCCCGAGTGGTGCGCGCAGTACATTCCATTGCTCCAAGAAAAGCTGCCGCTCGAGCTCATAAGGCTGGTCATAAAGACGCTGTTTTACAGCTCTGATATTTGAGCACTCACAAATATCATGGGAATATTGGAAGAGCTGAATCGAGTCATCGAGGGTACAGTGGACGGTCGCCTTATTAAGAAAGGGCACGAAGTCGTTGCCGCATCTTTTCAAAGGGGGCTACTCGTATTATTTATCGATGACAGACTGGAAATTCTGAGTTTGATCATCCCTATTTTGAATACGACTTCTGCTGTCAAGAAGTTGAAAATGATTACCATCTTACCTGATCCTGGTAAGTACGACAAGACCATCATATCACGTCTTATTTACGAGTCCAAAATCGAGCGCTTATTGCGGGTGCGCACGGGACCTCCCCCTGTTTATCCAAGTCGCGAGTTTTTGCGCTCCGTTGTTGTCCCTGAATGGTGCGCGCAGTACATTATGCTGCTCCAAGAAAAGCTGCCGCTCGAGCTCATAAGGCTGGTCATAAAGACGCTTTTTTACAGCGCCATAATTCGATAGAGATGTTGAGTGAAATGTTTGAGGTTGTAAAGCGGGTTCTTCCTGACGCGATGTTCGAATCAGAGTCTGTTTTGCACAACGGGCAGGAAATCGCCTGGACTCTGGGTGGATCAATCGCCCTCGATTTTGACCGATTACCGAGTGTTATCGACTGTATCCTAGCCTTTTTAGGATCAAGACCTCAAAGAAAAAGGCTTACCCTCGTCACGAATTTAGAGATAGAAGTCTATTTCGACATGATCGTCCGGAGGCTTTTTCATGAGCTGGGTGTAGAAAGGGTGCGAGTGATATGTTGTTTGGCCACTCCGTGTCCATGTCATGTAGAGGAGCATACATTTCTCCGATCCGAAATTGTCCCCGAGTGGTGCGCGCGGTACATTATGCTGCTCCAAGAAAAGCTGCCAATCGAGCTTGTAATGATGGCCGTTGCACTGCTATTTTTTAAAAAATCATAAATATCATGGAAATATTGGGACAGCTGAATCGAGTCATCAAGGGTACAGTGGACCATCGCTATGTTTGGCTTGACAATGGAATTGTGGTCGCATCTTTTCGAGAGGGGCTACTGTCCTTATATGTCGATTTCGCGCCGGAAATCCTGGGATCGATCATTCCTATTTTGAACGCAAACTCTACCGTCAAGGAGTTGAAAATAGTCACGGATTCTCCCAATCTTGAAAAATACGACAATACCATCATGTCACGTCTTATTTACGAGTCCAAATTCGAGCGCTTATTGCGGGAGCGCTTAGATCCTATCGTCAGTTTCCACCCTCGCGTGTTTTCTCGCTCCCAGATTGTCCCCGAGTGGTGCACGCGGTACATTCCATTGCTCCAAGAAAAGCTGCCGCTCGAGCTCATTCGCCTTCTTACGAGCATGCTCTTTTATTGGATCACAAATTAATGGAGATATTGAGCGAAATTTTCGAGGTTGTAAAGCGGGCTCATTCTGACGTGACGTTTGAATCAAGGTGTATTGTACATAACGATGAGGAGGTTGCTTGGATTCTACATGGATCGATCACACTCTGCTTTGACGATGTACAATCGAGCGTTATCGATTGTATCCTAGCCTATTTGGGATCAAAGCCTCAAAGAGAGCTTAATTTTTCAACTTCTTTGGATTTGGATGTCTATTTCGACACAGTTGTTCGGCGGGTTTTTTACGAACTAGGAACGGAAAAGGTGCTTGTAATTAGTGGAGAGGCGACTGTATGGACAAGTTGCAACTATCTCCGATCAGAGTTTGTACCTAAATGGTGCACGCAGTTATTCATGGTGCTCAAAGAAAATATGCAGCCTGAGCTCGCGAGATCGGTCGTTGAACTGCTTTTTTACCGGACCATAATTTGACAGACTGGATGAGCGGATTTGATGCGCTGTGCGGCCTCGTGTCTGAAAAGAAGGAGATGGAGTTTATGGATGTCTATGATAACCTAAGGAGACCCGTTTCGGAAGACGATATGCGCATCCTGCTTCGCAGAGCTGCCATGTACAATCTCACTCACGTGGTAAAGTTCATCGCCAATCAGCCCATGTATGACGCGATATGGCTTGACGAGTCGTTGTGGAGGATTGTTTTGTACTCTGGTAACGAGGTAATGCTCAAAACGCTGTCCAAACGCGCGAGCAAGCGCCGTCCAGAGTGGATATCAGGCGTTCGGTTTGACGAGTATGTAAAGCGTCACGAACTGGAAGACAGGATGGTTTATTTATAACAATAACACAAATGATATACGCACTGTGCAGAATCATAGACAATCGATACGTCACGTTCCATCTGGTGCTGACGAAAACAGATGACGAGAAAACCGTGGTCGAAGCGAGCGTGCGGAAAATAGTGGGCACGCAGCTGCCACCTCATTTAGACAGCCAAGTGAAACTGTCAGAGTGGCACGAGAAGCTCGTGATAAACTATCCATTCCCGGCCAAGGTGTTTATCGGGGAATCCCTCCCTTACTCTAGTCATCCCGAGTGCGAAGCAGGGCCTTATTGGGACGGGAATTCTGTAATTATACAGCCCCAAGAAGGAGTGCTTAAGTATATCATGGTGGGAGACGTCGTCTTCTCCTTCGAGACCAAGACGCCTATACGGGACTTTTACTCGCCGGTACTTAACAATGTCGTTCCCTATCCATATGCCATCACTGACGATGAAGTGTACTTGCTCGGAAGCCTGAAAGTGTTTAGCATCCAAGGCGTCGAACCCTTCCTTATTGACGGGTATCGAAAGCCCCTGTTCCTTCCATATGATGACTTTTACAAATTCGCAAACAGAGTGCCTGTTCCTGGGTTCAAGCCTAGGTATGTGAGAAAACTCAAGTATGAGATTGTCGCGCCAAGAAACGTGCCATGGATGAAGAAACGTAGCGACTTATAGCTTGTTTAAATAATACTCTCTAAACGCGTACGACATGAGAAAATCCTGCTCTGGTGAGTACAGACAATGGTCTGGCCACACAATCTCCTTTGTCGCGTACTCCTCTGGTACTCCAGGCTTTCGTTTGAAGGTTCCTGCGTAAAAATAGGCAATCCAGGGCCATTCTATCGTATCGTGGTAGTGCTCTAGACCTACCAACCAGGGGAGGCACTTGAGTCTTACATCGTCTCCATAAGGGTCGATCAGGGGCGACTTGCGTATGTCCCACTTGGATCGGACCCGCGCCTTGAATTCGTCGCTTGTATCAAAGCCCAAGAGGATGGCAAATAGCTGGTCTTCCAAGGCCGGGTACTTTTTGCCGTAGAAAAAGCCGTTGAAGAACTCGTTCCGCATCTGCCTGTCAAAGGGCTTGAAGCAGAGGTCGTTTCGCAGCTGGAGCACCTTCCACCAGAAGAGGTTGGTTAGAAATGCAACAGGAGACCGGTCTCTAGAGTCCTGGAAGTCAGAGAACGGTCCCTGAGTGACGAATCCTCGTGCGTCCTTATTGGGCACCGGAAAGTTGATTTTCATGTCATCTAGGCGGTACAACAGGTACACCAGCTCTGCCAGAATATGCGCTGCCGCGCTTGTGTATCCCCATCCATTCCACTCACGGGGCCCGAATCGACACGTCCATCCCAACATGCGCATCGCAGGGCAGCACCACCCAAGCTCGTACGTTTCAGCGCCGGCGTTTTTCGCGTAAATGTCCAGATATGCTCTCGCGCACCGAGACATGTCGATCCCATCCAAGGTGCCGTCTGCCCCCGCCTTGAGGACGATGAGACTGTAGCAGGTGTCTCTCGCCCAGACTTGCTTGTACTGGTACGCCCCCGCCAGGAGCAACCCCTCCTCGGAAATTTTGATACCGGGAGGCTGCCGAGAAAGGTCGATCCGCTGCACCAGAAAAAGCAGGCCTGCAGTGATTGCGCTGAGAACGTGCCAGATCCCATGACCGTACCACACTTGGCACCCGTACGCGTCTTGAGAGAGTACCCAACGGACGACGGCCTGAATCAGAAACAGGAGAGGCAACGCAATGGAGCGCTGTCCAGTCCACACAAGCCGCACAAAGGCGATGGCCACTAATGCCCCGAATAAGGGTGTGGTGAAGACCTGGACGAACATCAATCCAATGATGACTAGAGAGCCCAGCGCGAGAACGGTCTTGAACCACCAGGTTCCCAAGGAGAAGATGAACCATGCGTACAGGGAGATGGACAGTCCGTCCAGGTACTCGCCCGCATAAGAGCGCTGAGCATGGTAGATCATGGAAAAGGACCCGATGAAGCTGAGGTACACCACATAGGCCAGAACGTACCAAAATGGGCGTCTGCTGGGCCAGCGAAAATTCCACGCGATGATCAAAAGGGCGACCAAGTGAAAGGCGAGGCACGAATAGAAACTTATAGGGCGCATAGTGATGGACTCATTGACGTACACTTCGCAGAAACAGGTCGGGGTTGTGCATATTTCCACAGGGTCTGGATACAGAAAGGAGATGAGGAGCCCGACGAGAAGGATTGCTGCCCAGAGAAGGAGGAGAACGGGGGTCATGTTTGTGAGTCAGTGGACGTGCTTCCGCGCTGTTTTGGCCCGGTACATGACGCGCGATCCCCTTCCACGGAGTTTCAGTTCCAGCTCGAGGATACCCATAGGCTCGCGATACGCCTGCGCCAAGTCGTCTATTGACTTGAACTGGTAATGTTCAGCAATACGAGGGTACTCTTGCTCTACAAGCTCGTCATGCAAATCCTTGATCCTCTGAATACAGTCCGCTTTTTTGGCTGCGTCCGAGCCGACTTGCCGAATGTCGTTCCGAATAGCGACCAGTTTTACGACTCGATCATGAGTTGTTTCGCTGGGGAAGGCAGACCGCGCAAGGTCGAGGATAGCAAGGCATTCGTCGTACTGAGTTTGCATTACAGGTTAAAAAGCAAAAACTTTTGTGAGGGAGTGATCCTCCCATCGATGGAGCGCGTCGGGGTCCTCCGCGCACTCGACCCATACGTCCCCGTCGAGGGACTCGATAAAGGCGACGGCGGCTTGGTTGCGTTTGAACCCATTGGGTGTCGTTTCTGGAGCGGGAAACGGCCGGGTCTCGCTTAGCCACGCATTGACCCGTTTGGTAAAAGCCTTCACCCACGGGTCGTCGTCCTGGAAAGAGTGGGTTCGGAGACCATACTCGCGGGGATTCTCGCCGGAGGGACAGACGGTAAGGAACAGGCCCTTGACGTGGTGTCTTGCAAACACCATCTCAGACAGCATCATGAGGTAGTACAAGTACGGACTAGCCTTGCCATCCACCATTTCAGGGTAACGGGATACGACTGTATTGCCCACCTCTATGCGCATTTTCGCGACAAACTCAGAGTCGGTGTCGATTGCAGCGAGCCATTGGCGGTTCATCTCCTTACCGAGCTCTCGAATGAACGTGATCTTGCCGTGGTACATGATCACAGCCTTCACCTTTGCCCACCAGTAGTAGAACCCGTACGCGACGAGGAGCTCTTCTCCCGCAGCAATAGGCTTTATCACACGAATTCCCTTTTCAGTGAGGGTGCAATTGATCCGTGAAACGAGCGTCTCTTTGGGCATGAACACGTTGCGCTCGAACCAATCGATGATCCACTGGACCTTCTCCTTGGGCACACTCTCCACGCCGAGGGTCTGAAGGAACTCGTCCAGCTCTCGATACTCGTCTGCAGGCACGGACCCGTCGTTCAGATAGTGGCCCATTTCGCCTCCCTTTACCTCCACGCCCGAATCAAAGTTGTCGTCTGGACTTGCATAGCTGTCGAAAATGAGTCCGGTTGACCGGAGATGGATGGGCTCCTTCGAGCTCGGATACTTGGTAGGGTACGTGTCAGGCTTGAGGGCCTTAACTGCGAACACACCCCGTCCCATATTTTTAGTTTCCCTTAAGACAAGCATAATTTGTGATCTCGATGCTGAAAACTCGCATTTAATAACATGGTGATTAGGGCGAGTTTTCAGGGAGGATCACAAATATGTTTCGCGTTTGGGAAGAGGAAGAGATGACTTTGGAAAAGCAGGCCTTCAACCGCAGGATGATTGCAGGGGTGATAATGATCAAGTGCGCGCTCGTAGTTTATTTTTACCTAAGCATGTAAAGAATTGTTTACTACCACTACATTGTTTACTACAGATGACGAGGTCGCGGGGACTCGAAGCTTCTTGATCACAGATGCTCGCCACCTTCCGAGGCCCACGTTAAGCGCCTCCAAGAGAATCATAAAGTACCCCGCGGAGCATATGCTCAGCCCAGCGATGGTGTACGAGTACAGTCTCTGTGCGATCGGAAGGAAGCCCAGGAACACGAAGATGACTGCCATGAACAAAAAGAGCCCCAAGCTAGTAGCCCGAACGAGCTTGAATTTGCGAGCGAGCTCTATCATGTGTTCATTCGACGCCTTGAGCTGGTTCATCTCCTTAATCGACCTGCTCGTGATCGAGATGATAATGGTGGTAACGTAAGGGATCATGATCCCGCATATGAGCGCGCCGCATCCCAAGTAGATGATGAACACCCCGGTGGAGAGGATAGTGTTGGCTACTGGATCGGAGGAGACAATCGCCATGATCATCAATGAGAACAGCGCAGTCGGAATGCAGACCTTGAAGATTTTGACAAACAGGCGCACTCTCTGTATCTTGGCCATATCGAGCTGGCTAGCAGGCACGCTTTTGATTGACGTGGACAGTACCGTGTCGATGTAGAACATCATGGGCCATAGAAGGGTGATGTTATAGACCAGGAATAGTACGGTCGGGGTAGGATGCGAGATGCCAATCGTGTCCAGAGGGTTCGCTGACCGGTAGACGGCCTGGACGGACCCCGCGACGTACAATAAGGTGGTCTGATGCACCATCGATTTCTGTACCTTGGTGCTGTTCTTACTGGTAATGATACAGGCTGCCATGTGCAGAAGCATGAGCATATTAATTACCGCTACGCAGATCCATATTGATTGCACAATGCTGCCGTTTACAAAGCAGCTGGGGGAGCCGAAAACAAAGTCGTTCCGCCCGGACATGAAGTCGGCGCTGCAGTTGCAGAAGGTGGAGTTTACACAGGTGCCGCCTGCGCAGGGAGTCTCCTCGAACGCCAAAAGTGCGGGACATTCCATGCTTGCGATTTGTGATCTTTAATCACATGGTTATTGACGCGAGTTTCTCAAACGATCCGCTCTTAAAAAAACACAAATATGTTTACCCAGGAGCAAATTGAGAAAATCAAGGCTGGATGTGGTCATCGCACTCCGATTGGGGAAGTCGTTGGTGTTGCATCAGGAAAGACATACCTTGAATTCGTTGACGAGCAGGTAGAGAAAGGATGGCCGTTTAAGGGAGTTTCGTACTCGGACGTGTTTGGAATGGACCATGCAGCTATAATCAAAGCGTGTCAGGAGTCGGCAGAGATCTCCTTTAGTGTAAATAGAGGGGGTTACGTTCACGAATTATTCAATGTGGAAGAAAGCATGAGAGATGTCAACATGCAATACCTCACCTCATACTTGAATGAAAGGTTTCCTGCTACAAAAGGGTATACGTATAAGATGTTCTGCACATGGCGCGATAAGGAGCGCGAAAAGGTAGGGGATGTCATTTCCGATGTCTGGAACGAATTGTTCGGGCCCGAGTCCGAGCGCGCCAAAACGAGTGATGAGTAGCTACTTTTTTAAAGTAATAAATCACAAAAAAATGTTTACTCAAGAGCAAATTGAAAAAATCAAGGCCGGGTGCGATCGCGACACTCCGATTAAAGAAATCGTTAGTGTGGCTTCGGGGAAGGCATATCTTAGATTCGTGGACGAGCAAGTGGAGAAAGAGTGGCCGTTCGAGGGAGTTTCGTACCCAGACGTGTTTGGAATGGACACGACTGCTATAATCAAGACGTACCTCGAGTCGGCTGGTATTAACAATTTTCCATGTCATGATTATGATCACGTATCATTCGATGTTACAGAACCCAGGTTGGTTGTCGACAACCAATACCTCACGTCATACTTGAACGAAAAGTTTCCTGCTACTAAAGGGTATACTTATCAGATGTTTTGCACATGGCGCGGTAAGGAGCGCGAAAAGGCGCATAGAATTCTGCACGCACATGTGAAAGAAATTTTCGGGCCAGATTTCAGGCGCGCCAAAACGAGCGACGAGTAGCTTTTCTTTAAAGTAACAAATCACAAAAAAAATGTTTACTTCAGAGCAGATCGAAAGAGTCAAGAGCGAGTGTAGTAAACGGACGAGCGACGAGACGATCTTTAAAATAGCCACTGGTAAGAGTATCCACGAGTGGGTGGAGAATGATTGGCCGTTTAAGGAAGTGTCTTATACGGACGTGTTTGATATTAACGTAGATGCTGTGGTGAAGGAATTTCAGTCGCGAGGGGGGTTCAATCCTAATCTTATTCCCATAGAATATTATAACGGGGACGGGGATGAAGAATGCTACCTCACGTCATATCTTCACGAGAAGCATCCTGCTGCCAGAGGGTACACATATCTCCAGTTCCAAATGTGGCGAGAGCACTCGATCCTTTGTTTAGAGGACCGGATTGAAACTTATTTAAAAGAGGAGATACGACCCCTGCTTCGAAAGAAACCTAGAGTTGAGTAGTTTATCTGAGCACATGAGATTAATTTACAAGAAGTGAATCCTTAATTCTGAAGTCAAATGCCGATGAACTGTGTCTTAAATGCCAATAAACGTGTTTAAATGCCGACGAACGCCTTTTTCTCGTGAATTCAGCACCCACTTATCTGGACCACAAAAATGCATGAATTCATGCCAACTTTTTTTGAAAACACGTCATTATTGGCAGAAATTTCTTCACAATTAAGAAATCACTACATTTAAATGCCAATGAACGCCTCAATTTGGAGCACGGTGCAAAAAACTCGGTCTGAATTCGAGATCACTAAATCATGTCACTTTTCATGTTCACTGGTGGCAAAATTCTGAAAACATAGGTGAATCTGAGGACAAAAATATTCACAATTAAGAAATCACTACACTTAAATGCCGAGGTCGTTTTCCCGATATGCCGATGAACTCTCGATTTTGCAAGGGGGGGTCTATGGGATTTTTTTTTGGAAAAACCATGAATCATGCGTTTAAATTAAAAGATGAATTGTGTATTACTGGTTAACAAATAGGAAAAGATGAGCCTGATATGAGGTAATTATTCATCACCGTTCTGCAAATAGGACACCTTGTCTTGTTCCGTCCGCTGGTCTCGTGTATCTTAGTTAAGCAATCGAGGCAGACCACCTTGTGGTTGCACTCGACAGAAGTGATGCATGCGTAATTGGTGGCGCACACAACACACTGGTTCTCCTCGCTGTCGCACTTGGAGTCCTCGACCACCACCTTGATCTTTTTTTTAGGAGGCTCCTCCACTTCCTCCTGGACTTCCTCTCCCTCCTCTTCTTCTTCGATCTGAGTGGGAAGAGATGAATAGCGTTTCTTGTAGTGAGACATCTCCACACGGAGCTTGGTAAGGACGTCTTTCATGCGTCTATAGTCTGCGTCGTTCGCAGCCCACTCTCTATTCTGCGCCTTGAGCTCTTCGATCCTCGCCTGGACTTGCATGCACACAGGGTCGTTCTGTTTGGTGGCGGCTTCCTTGGTATACTCTTCAAAGTTCAGCTCTGGGTGCATCGTCTTAAAGTAGTGCTTGAATGTATTAATGGTCTTGACCGGCTTGTATGTGCGTTCATACTGCTTTACTTGTTTTTCTAATGCTTCAATTACGCGAGTCTTGTCTTCCATGATCTTGTTTAATAAATTCTTTTCTACATCATAGTGAGTCGCCATTTTCAAAAATATTTGTGATTCGAATCGGGTGTGCGTTCGCGCGAGTTTTTGGTTAATCACATGGTGATGGGCGTTTTCTAATCACTATGTTATTAGAGCTGCCAAAAACTCGGCTCACTCACAAATAATCATGAATCAAGCCGTCCTCATCCTTACATTTGGGATTTTAAGAGAAGAGTACAATGAAATGAAGGAGTTTTTAGGAGGACCCGAGTATACCGAAGTGCTCCGAGCCGCGGGAGTGTCCGACGAATTCCTTCGATATTGGGAAGAAGAGTACGATTTGTGCAGAGACACGAGCCCTGCTCTCACCTACAAGTGGGTAGTGTACAACTACTGCAAGTCGAATTCTTCAACTCCAGTGCATCAACTCGCTCGAGACACCCTGGTCCCAGAAGGGATCCTCTCGAAATGGCTCGCGGAGGTACACTGGTCGGGGGATTGTACTTGCGCGGGGTGCCGCCACTAACTGTCACAAGTTTACTCTCTGCACGAATTAGCTAATTAAAATAATAACTAAAAAGGCAACACATCAACTGTAGCTCCCGCAGCTTTTGCGTGTCCATTTCCTCCATATCTCTGTGCAATGAGAGACACGTCCACTCCTTCTTTGTCAGCACGAAATGAGAGCTTGAAAGCGCCCTGATCGGTCTTGTAGTAGGCTATTACATAAGGCGCGCCAGGATGTTTCTCAAGGATGGCGTGCGCACATTCGCTGATAAATCGGTAGTCGTGGACGTCTACCACTAAGGCAGTCTCTTCCGTGCCGAGAAGCTTTACATCTCGAGCTTCCAATGAGGAGATCTTGGCGTCGATCTTTGATGTGATCGCGTGACCTTTGGCTACAAGCTCGTCAATATTGAGATCGCCCAGCGTTCTAAAGTCTATGGACGGCATGTCAATCAACGCATACCCGATGGGTCGAGTGAGTGTGTCATCGAAAATCCAGAGGTCTCTCAGTCCGATGTGACGAAGGATGGGCGGGATAGGCTGGTCCGGGAAAAAATACTCCCACGCGAGCATGCAGCCCGATTTGGTCATGTCGAAAAAACACCCCCTTGTGCCATCCCAAATCCGCTTGTTTCCAATATGGTGATCGAGAACGAGAATGACATTGTTGCGCTGGTCTAAATTGTCATATAATTCCGGGCTGGGAGCGCAATCTATAAATGCAAATCGCTTGTTCCGAGTGTTGACAATCCCTTCCTCTGATTTGAGGTCCCACGCGATGAACTGGTAATTTGGATTGAACTTGTGGGCGACAAAGGCGCTCGCGGACCCGTCCATGCACGGCGCATGGTACACGATGATGTCGATCGACTCTGGTTTGAGAAACTGTCTGGCCATTATTTGTGACAAAAGAGTGTTACGAATATATATTAAAAATCTTCTCCGTTCTGGATGCGCTCTAGAATGTCGCACCCGGGGAGATCTTCATACACTGAAGTATGCTCCATGTCGCTCGTAGACGACTTTCTTCGGAGGACTGGTAGTTCTTGTGTAGCTTCAATGACCGGCACTTGGGGAACTTCAACGGTATGTTCTGGGAGAGCTCTGGGAGCTTCGACGGCCGGCACTTGGGGAGCTCTGGGAGCTTCGACGGCCGGCACTTGGGGAGCTCTAGAAACTTCAACGGTAGGTTCTCGTTGAACTGGATTGCCGTAAACAGTAAGTGCATGCGCAACGACTTTAATTCTGGCTTCCAAGGTCTCGATCTCCGTGGCAACCTTCTCCTTGGAGGCTTTACACCCATTGATGGTAGAGTTTGTCTTCTCCCACTCGGCCCTCTTTTGGGCCCTCTCTTTGCAGACCTTGGTGACTTCCGAAAGGAGAGGGTCGTTAGCGCGGTCCTCCTTCTTCACCTTCTTGAGGTAGGTAGATTGGGCCATTTTTGTCGTGTTGAGCTCGTTAAAGACATCCTTGACGGTACACTTGAATGGGTTGCGGTCCTTCTCGGAGACGATTTTAGAAGTAAGGGTTGCTCTAGCCTCTTTCTTGGCGTTTACAATAAGCTTTAAATAGTTTTGTTCGGCTTCGTAGTGGGCAGCTAATAATTCCATTTTATTTGTGAGGGCTGTGCTTAGAACTGAAACGAATTAATCACACCATGAGCAAGTTTTTCAATTAATCACATAGTGTTTAAAAGCTATTCAGCGCGCTTCTTTTTTGCAGGAGGGGCGGGTTCCTCGTCCTCGTCCTCATCCTCATCATCGTCTACAAGCCCGTTTACGTTTTCTTCATCATCTTCGTCAGGAACGTCATTTCCGTTGGGTTTCTGTGTGACGGGAGGGGTCAGGATCTTTTCAATGGCAGCTGTCTTCCTTGAGAGGTTGCTTATCTCCACTCGAAGATCCTTTCGCATCTTTTGGAATTTTTTCAATTCCTCATCCCCCGCCTTGGAAGCCTTGCATTGTTCGATCGAGTCGTCAGACGCTTTCTTTGCGGCGAGGTAGAGAGGGTCTGTTTCGCGCTTTTTAGTGGGATCGTCCTTTGGGAAGGATTTGGTGAACTTGGTATACTTCATATCGGGGTTCTGTTTTTCGAACGCGGATTTGATGTCCAGCTTGTTCTTATCGTGGGTTCGCTCAAGTTTTTCAATGAGACTGTTGAGTGTACCTACGGCCTTGTTCTTTTCTTCGATCGTGTCTTTCAAGTTAGTCATCTCGACCTGGTAGTGGTGGTTCCCCGCGACCTCCTTCTTGAGGTTTTCGATTTCGAGTTTTGCTTGTCTTTCCATAGTCTTGTTTTTTGTGATTTTGTGATTCTCGATATCACTGGAACGATTAAAAAACGCAAACACACACGTTTATCTCGAGAGGCGCGGCTCTACCCTCGCGCACACAACTTATGTCACAAATAATAAATGATTTTCTCCCAAGCAGAACTTGTGAAAATAGCTAGTACTATGATCAACTCTATTCAAGATAATGTACCTGCGCCAGAACTGGAAAATGATGGGGTTCGTGAAATGGTGAATGCAATGAAGCGTTTCTCTTTGGACCTTGCTTCTAACGATGGAAATGCTCTTGAGCTGTTCCAGCTCCATTTCGGGAATCGTCCTTACAATCCGAAGCTAGTGGGCGTGCTGAAACAAATCAACCATTTGATTCGTAAGCGCTTCATGGATCTCAAGTTCGACACGATGCGTTCGCCGCAGCGCGAAAAGGCGGTGAAAAAACCTCGGGTTGAGAGGCCGACTCCTCCGCCGTACAAGAAATGGACGCCCGAGATGTACATGTTCATTGTACGGTTGTTGAAGTCTATGGATACTTATCGTAACGTCAATGAACGCATCGCAGAGGAGTTTAAGCGCGAATACAAGCAAGACCTCCCTGTACTTCTTGCCAAACAAAAGTGCTCCATGCTTCGAAGCGCAGCCCTTGCGGCCCATACGGAAGAGACTATGGACGCCAAAAGAAATGTGGTTTCCTCGAGGGCGTTCTGGAGGGCGATACAGAGGGTTGCGAAGAAGTTGGAGTGCTCGAGGGGCGTTCATTCGAGGGCGTTCTGGAGGGCGACGTAGAGGGTTGCGAAGAAGTTGGGGTGCTTGAAGGGCGTTCATTCGAGGGCGTTCTGGAGGGCGATACAGAGGGTTGCGAAGAAGTTG
>JACCDT010165047.1_pt1 | contig 31893 bp, 48 predicted proteins | sample 7446291 | NCBI WGS metagenome assembly JACCDT01 (sample SAMN15323446, study PRJNA562643) | freshwater metagenome | isolation source: river surface water | place: USA:Blue River Watershed | collected 2017-08-17
AAGGCGAAACAGCATTAGAAACAGCAGGAGAACCAGACTCCATACCCTCTTTATACTTCGCATTATTAATGTTCAACTTAGCCGAACGACCAGGCTTACCAGAATTATCCAACTTAGGCGAACCATCCTCATTCACCCAATCCTCAACCTGAACAGACAACAAACCACTAAAAGTACCAGCCTGCCCAATAAAAAAGTTCTGAGGCAACTCAAACCAAGCCGAATACTTCTTCGACAACGGCTTACCATCACGACTCGTGTAATACTCAGTAACCTCAGCACCCTTACCCTCAAAAAAAGTACGAGTAACAGTGCCCTCAACATAAACAGTAGCCAAAACAAATCCCTTCAAAAAAATAGGCCGCCTAAAAAATAGGCTACCTAAACACTATCCAAACCATCCGACAAAAGCAAATACTCACTCATGCCAACCATCAATGTGCATCGGATTCACACAATCCCTATGCCCACAAGATCTCACACCAGGCATAAACATCACACCAGCCAACACAGGCTCATCAAACTCAGTAAACTCACCATGCCACGGAACACAACGCTCAGAACCATACTGAATAGACTTCACAGGCTTCATACGACACGAAACACACAACAAATCACGCCTACCCCGTTTAGCTGCCGAAACAACCCACTTCACACCACAACGAAAGCAAACAACCAAATTCAAATCATCCACAAACACAACACTAACCCAAAGCAGTCGGCAAGGCTCACGAAAGGAGAGAGAAAGGGCTAAATCAGCACCAATCTCTCTAACTCAGTCGTATAAGGACACTCAGTCGATCATTGGACAACACCTCACAGTGCTGTGAATCTACGCCTGTTATACAAGACCACAACGGTAACTAGGTAGATGCTGAATAGTTACGCCTGTATAACTCAAAACCATTTTCTCAATGGGCAATCTGTTCTTGCGGTCAATCCCACGCTAATCAAGAGGAATGGCAAGTGATGCCCCTCTAACGGGCGATGTAGACGGGGATTAGCCGAATCAAGTTGACTTAGAGCCAGGCTAACGGGTCGACCCTCTGGCTTAGAACATTTACTTTAGTTGATTCTTTTTGATTTGTCTAATCAACCATTCAGTTTCTTTTTCAAATCGTTCATTCTGTTCTTTAGCTGCTTTCGCTTTACTACGCAATTTAGCCCTTTTATTAGTCAAGATCAACACCCTCTAACAAAATACGCAAAGCCAACTCAGCCTGTTGAGGAACAACACCATTGCCACAAGCCTTCAGTTCGTCAACACGGGACAAACCAACATCAGTGATCCAACCTTCAGGCAGACCCATCATCCACTCTGTAAAGGCACTAGAGAGCCGGTGAGAGCCATCTTTACCGTCAGGTTTAGTTGGAGCCGGAGAAGGTCGACCTGTTACAGTTTCCCAACGGCGAATAGCTGCCTCGAACTTACCCCAAGAAAACTCAGACACCTCACCACTGTTCATAACAGCACGACCAACAGTGTCAACAGAAACTTTGCCATTCCTAGTTTGAGGAGCTGCACCATCCTTGTAATCACGCACAATAGGCGTAGGCAACAAATCATTGACCACAGATTCACGAAGATTACGGTAACCACCAGGCGATTTCGCTTTCAAGGCCGCAATCTGCTCTGGAGTCTTAATCTCACGGTGCTCCATCGTAGTAGGGGTAGGCAACAAATCATTAGCAATAGCATCAGAAACCTTTAACCCATTCTCATGAGCCAACTGAGCCATCTGATCCCGAACCTGCAACATACGGTTCTTCTCACGAGCCTTCTTCTCAGAAATAGCACCGCCCTGACCCTCAATAGCAGAAGGAGTCCTCAACAAACCATCCTCAGGCACAGCAAACAGATCTGGTCGATTCCAAACCTGAGCCAACAACACCGAGTGCATAGAACCATCCTTGTGCTGACTCGACTTCAAATCAGAACTGTAATGATCCATTGCTGTTGGAGTTGGCAGGGAAGGCAGTGATAAAGACTCTGAAACGACTGTGTGGTGCTCCGGCATCGGAAGCCCGAACACTTGTCCATTTCGCATCATACCCGATGTCTGCCAAGTCCCCAAGAACGGCTCCAAGTGCCCGCAAAGCAGGTTCACCTGATTCGTTTCCCATACACCACGGGCACTGTTCCACATCGCTGTGGGCTGTTGCTGAGAGAAGTCCTCTAACATTTTCAATAACTACCAATCTCGGTTTAATAATTTCAATCGCTTTGTAAAACTCAGACCACAAGCCTGATCGTGTGCCATCCTTCAAACCTGCACGCTTACCAGCAAGCGACAAGTCCTGACACGGAAAACCACCAGTAAGAATGTCTACCGGCTCAACAGAAGCCCAATCAACTTTAGAAACATCCTTGAAGTTAGGTACACCAGGGTAGTTCTTTTCCAAAATTGCTGACGGGGCATCTTCCCATTCACAGTGCCAAGCAACCTCAGCACCAGTTACAGCAGATACGGCTTGATCTAAACCGCCATAGCCACTGAACAAACTTCCTATTTTCATCGTTCCCTTTCGACAAACAACACTCTACTCCGGTTTGTCATAATTTAGCAATTTGGCTCGACCAAAATTATCATCCAACATCCACCACTCACCATCAGCATAAAAAGGAACCATCTCAGGATCCTCCCACGACTCCAGTTTCCAACCAAACTTACGAGCCAACTCAGCAGCTTTAGCAGACGATTCAATCAGGCCATTGAAGTAAGAGCACATCACAATAATGTTTGCAGGGCTATTCAACCGTTTAGAACCACCAAAACCCCTATTCCTACGATGTTGAGGAATAAGGGTTTCATCAGTAGTGCCACAGTGAGGGCAACTCGTGTCCCTGTCAAGGAACCTTCTGAACTGTTTAGGTGTCAACGCAACACTTTCATTTCTGTTTCAATCTGACGAGCAATAGTCTGAGTGCTCATCTGAGCCAACTCCAACTGCTTCAACTTCAACTTCACACGATTGAACTCAGCCTTAGCCAAATCAGCCTCCAACCGTTTATCAGCCGCTTTCAACTTACTCACCGCTGTACGCTCAGTAGCAATACCCTGAGAGTTCAAAAACGCAAGATTCACCTCACGCTCATAAGCATCCTCAGCGTGAGCCAACTTCACCTCAGCATCAAACAAAGCCTGAACACCCTTAGCTGCATCACTCTGAATCCTCTGAAGTTCCTGAATGATCTGAGCCGGAGTAAAATCGCTCATTTAACCTAACCGCCTTCTCAACAAGTAAATTCTGAATAGTTTGAACCGCTAAAGGATTCCTGCCATTGCAAGGGTTACTCAACTCATCAAGTAACCCCTGCAACTCAGCAATGTTAGCCAACAGGATTTGTTTGCTTTCTAAGTCCACTGCCCAATTCCTTAATCTTTGCCAACTGATCAGCAGGAGCATTGTTTCTCTCAGCCTCAGCAAAAAGATTCAACAAACCAGGTAGATCTTGTTTCCAAGCAAAGTCCTCAGCCAGTTTCACCCAATCTTTAACAACAACAGCCTCATAAGAAGAAGCATCAGGATCAGGCTCATCAGTAGGCAAAGCCAACACCTGCAACAGGAAAGTCCTAAAAGCAACCGACATAGCCTTAGCAGTAGCCTTATCGCCCGAATCAAACGCCTCAGCTGCAACAGTACCCACAATCGGGTCACCATCAGCACCAAAAATACTGAACTTCACCTCAAGGCGAATAATGTTCAAAGTACCACCCTTAGCAGTAGCACCAACAGATGCTTCCTTAGAAACAATCTCCGGAACAATGAACCCACCAGCATTACGCAACGCAGGACCAACCTTATTTACCACAGCATCAATGCCACGGAAATTGAAGTTCTGTGAAAGGTTCTTTTCCTTCTTAGCCACGGACTGAACCTCGCCCATAACCGCCAAAATGACTTCTCTAGCAGTAGACATTACTTATTTACCTCCGGATACCAAGATTTCAATGCTTCAAAAGTGATTGACTCACCATTTGCTTCCAAAGAGTCAATTTTTTCGTGAAAATCCCAAAAAATAGCGTTCATTCCACGATCAAAGCCAAGACAGTAAGAATCAGCAGTCAATTCCTCGACTTTTTTCTTAGAAACACCAGTTTCAATCGAAACCTTAATCATTTTTCTTTCCCTTCTCTTGCAAATCGTAAATTGCGTTGCCCAAGATCTGTCCCTGCTTGATAGACAAGTCAATTACCTTACGCAACTGAAAATGCAACCAAACAACCTGCAAAGCGACCAAAACAATCGCCAGGCTCATCAACAATCTAGCCCAATCCATTTTTATTCTCCCTTTTTCCAAGTCAGGAACGGTTTACCCTGCCCACGCTGACTGCGTTGAACAATAACCCGATCCTCAACACAACCATACTTTGAATCCTCCATAGCTGCAAGAACACGGGACTGCATTTCACGGTACTTCACCTCAGCCTCATCAAACTCACCCTTAGCAATGACCAAATACTGACCCAAAGTGCCCAACTCAACAGGAGGGCCGTCAACAATAGCCGGATTCAACGCACGCACTGTTTCATAAGTGGACTCAGACCCATCCCAATCAGGTGCAATACGAGCATCAAGGTTGTTTAGGAACTTCTTAGCCTGAGCGACCATAGAATCAACCTCAAACTGGTCATACTCGATCACAAACTCTTTATACGAAGAACCAACCAATGCCACCAGGATGCCCTCAGTCAAACCAAGCACATGACAGTACCAAAGGACCTGTGCACGGTAATGCTTAGGCACTTCGTTCCAATAATCACGGCTGAACTTCACCTCTACAATGCCCGTAGAGCCGTCAGCACGGCGATACAGTGCATCAGGGTTAGCGTGGAACCGTGGCTCCGCTGACGAAGCCCAAGTGCCCGTTGTGAACACCTCCAGTTCAGGGTGCTCCTCACGGAAAATCTCCAAAATAGGAGCCTCCAACTTAGTACCCAAACGCATACTCATAGAAGGCTCAATACGGCTCTCCAACTGACCACTGATCTTGTAAAAAGCAGTCACCGCAGACTCCCACGGATTCAACCCAAGCACAGCACCAATCTGCGAACCACCAATAGCACCCTCACGGTGCTTATGCCACTCCTCAGACCCATTCTCAAACTCACCCAACAACACAGCCGTGGTGGAAACAAATTTCTCAGTCATTTTTCTCCCTTTTTCAATTTGCCAAATGGCATACACATAACATACTGTCTAGGTATGACAAATAACAACATTCAGCGAAAATACGCCACTCTGCTTATTGCTTTAGAGGAAAACGGCGGAGCCGAATGTCAGCAAATGCCAGAAATTTACTTCCCAGAAGATAATGTGGCATGGAGCGAACGCAGAAAAGAAGTTCTAGTCACCAAAATGATTTGCAAACGCTGTCCAATCGTTGAACAGTGCTTGTCCTACGCTTTAGCAGCTAAAGAACCGTGGGGTATTTGGGCAGGAACCACCCCAGAAGAACGAAACCAAACAGGTAGTCGAAAACGACACCTCAGGGCTTAACGATCAGATTCGTCAAGTTCCTGTAAGTCACTCCACTCAAGAGTGTCATTAGCAGAAGCCTGAACTGCTGAAGCAACCTCAGGGTTAGAGTCAGCGTGTTTAGCAACAGCTGCACGGAAACCCTTTTCAATGTCGCTATCAGACAACGAAGCATCCCAAGCGAGTTGAACACCAAAGAAAATCACAATGCTTGCCAGCACAGTGCCAACACCAATAAGGCCACCAAGCACCCAACCAACCGTGGATACGCTACCGATAGCCGCACCAGGTAGGAACGCAAACATAACCACACCAGCAGATCTGACGAGAATGTTCTTCAACTTGTTCATTTGCAACCATCCTTACAAGTGCACCCTGCACAACACTTAGACACGGCAACAGGTTTCTTCTGCTCCCGAATACGCCGACCCAAATAACCCATAGCCGACCAAACCTTGCCATAAAACACGCCCTCAAGGGTGAGAGCAAGAGTAATGTGCAAATGCACACCAAAACTATAACCAGTGTCACCGGCGTACCCGATCACAGTGCCAGACTTCACCTTAGAACTCACTTTTAGGTGAGTTGGTTCACTCATGTGGCAGTAGCCAAAATACAAGCTGCGTTTACTTTTTATCCACGGTGCGTTATCAACTTTGAGAACAACAACATTGCCAAGAATCTTTGAATAACGAGATAGTGCAATCGTGCCGTCATTGACAGCCAGTAGAGGTGTTCCAAAAGCAAACCCATTCAAATCATCGCCACGGTGACCATTTGGGTGCTTCTCATCAACCACACCAAACGCTGTGCCACGCTTGAACTTTGAAACAGGATTACGCCAAGTCATTAGATACCTAACAATTTACTTACTATTGCACCAATAAAGCCAGACAAGCCAACCATACCAACAACCATCCAACGGAACTGCTCCAAAACACGAATACGCTTCTCGTGATCTAAAACATTCCGTTCAGTCCAACTAATGTGGTTAGGCAGTCGCTCATTGAGGATAGTTACCTCACGGATAAGTTCTTGTGCCCATACAGGGACTTGCTCTTGTTGTTCCACGCAAAAACCTTCTCAATCGTTGCGTAGGCGATAAGAATAGTTTACTCTACGGTTGTAATGCCCTCGGCAGGAATGGCGTTACCGCAACCCCCACATAAAGCGGTGTTAATCTCCGTATCAAACTCGAAGATACGACCATAGTAATCGCAGGTAGTGTCAGGACAAGTAACAGTAGTCATTATGCAGCCTCGTAAGTAAATGAAACACCAATAACATCATTGACAGCCCAAGTGAACGGTACAGTACCCGACATTATTGTGTTCACAGCGTAAGTACCAGCTGCGTTCCAAGAACGAAGGGTTGCCGTAGTTGTCGAAGCATAAAGCACCGAACCAGGATAGTCAGAACCAGTAGCATCGTTAAAACGAGCCACACCCAACACCTGTTGACCTGCCACAGCAGTAAACGGGAAAGTAAAAGTAGGCGAACCAGTTAGAGCACCACCAGTACCCAAAGTGATAATGCCTCGCACATTCACAGAAGTACCACTAATTGAGTAAGAGAACACCGAAGTTCCACCAGTACCCAAAGTAATGTTGCCCAAAGTAGGTGAATACGAAGTGTACGAAGTGCTGATAGGCCTCCATGAAGTGCCGTCATACACTGTTACCTGGTTCACATCAGACAAGTAGGCGTGCATGCCCTCAGCCGGTGAGGTAAGAGCCGCATCACGGGCCGCAGCTGAAGCAAACACCATAAGCGACTGCTCCATAAGGTAATTGTTCACATCCGAAGCAGGAAGCGTGGTCAGATTGACAAAAGTTTTAAAACCAGCACCAGCCATTAGTTGTTGCCTTTCCAAAGTTCAAAAGTAGTCAACCATTCCTCCAAAGTCAGCGAGTGGGTGATCCTACGAATCATGTAACTACTATTAATTGTAAACCCTGACCGTGTGAAGTCTAGATAGACCGAATCAGCCAAAGGCAAACTAGCCACATAGTTCAAATTGTGGTCAGCAGTGATAGCCGAAACAGTTACCGAGTTCACACGGCGAGTAAGGGTAGCCAACGGTAAGTTAGCTGCCCAAGAAGCCAACTCAGCCTCATCGTACAAATAAGGGGAGAAGTCCTGAGATTGGAACCCATAAGAATCAACTGAGTCTTGATTCACCGAACTAACCTGAGTCAAACCAGGGTCATACGAAGAAGTGACATTCACAGCGTTCACGATACTGTCAGTTGACAAATCAATCTCAATCTCACGAATAGGGAAGTAAGTCGCTGACTCAGGTTCATTATTACCAAAGGTTAGGACAGGTGTATAGCCCTCAAAGCCACGACCAAGATACACATACTCAGTGTTATCTTTGCTGACCCAGAACCAACCCTGCTCCGCCTCAATAGCCTGATTAATCAGATCACCAGAAATAACATACGCTGAAGCACCAGTGTCATACGCACCCAAGTGTGCTGTTTCACCCTCGTTATTGAACGGGTTAGGAACCAAACCAGAAGGATCAGTCATAGCGAAAATAACCTGCGAAGCCAAGTCATAAGGAACAACGCTTGTGTCAGTAACATACTCAGGGATACGGTAGTTCAACGCCTCCTGAGTCGCATCAGTAAGGTTTACACTGCCCGAAGCCCAACCATCCTTGTCATACGACAAAGAGATAGAAGTTATCTTGCCAGTGAACAAAGACTCTACAACTGCCATCTTGATAGAAGCAGAATCGCCAGGCACATCAGTCCAGTCATAAAACCAAATACTGTCATCCCCGTTAGCACCCTGCGAATCACCGTCAAAGTAATCCAACAAAGTAGCACCCTGAGTGAGCATAAAGGCATCAACATAAAAAGTGTGAGCACCAGCAGTTTTATTACGCACCAACACACGAACGGTAGCTGCCGTAGCACCCATAGTTTTAGACACAGTGACTCTCTGCCAAGAACCAGTCATAACAGTCGTAGCAGAAGCAGTTGTAGTGAGAGCAGAACCACCAGCAGTGTAGTCAGTCAACTCCAAAGCAAACGACTTACCAGATTCACCCTTAACCCACACTGAACCAATGTAAGCAGTAGAAGCAGAAATAGTAGGTCGGTAAGCAGTGTCAATGTATGCACTCTGATCTACTGAAGCACAAGCAACCTGCAAAGAGTTAGTGCCCGAATACTGCTGAGTGTTTACCTGAGTAATTACAGCACCAGTAGAAGTCCAACCTAGTTTGTCACCCTGCTCAAAAGTAGGGTTACGCACAAGATTCAAATAACTTGTGCCCTGAGGTTCACGCTGTAAAACAACACGCATACGAGCACCCACACGAACATTCGGGTCAACCCACGGATCGAAAGTCTGAGTCATAAAGTTAATCTGACAAGTACCAGCCTCAATGACACGAATAGCACCATCAAAGCCCATACCACGGCTCCACTGAACACCAGTCACACCCTCAGTAGCAACATTCTCCCAAGTGTAATCACCATCAGACAACACATCAGTGCCACCCAACAAAGACTGACCAAGAATAAACGCACCAGAAGGAGGCGTATACAACTGCACCTTTACATCAGTGCTGAGGTTAAAATCCTGAATAGTCACTAAGCAACCAAAACCTTTCGACCAGTGGTTTTCTCATACCTACGAATCTCAGCAATAATCTCAGCCGGACTCATGTTCGACTTGTTCAAATTAATGTTGTAAGTATTGTTATTTGAATTAACCATACCCTGCAACGCACGGTTAGCAGAACCCAACATAGAAGAAGTCATACCAGTCATAGCGACATTGCCAGCCTCACCAACAGCACGACCAATACCACCAAGTTGGTTACGCAAACTCATCAACTCAGCAAGATTACCCTGCTCCAACAACTGACGAGCTGCGGTAGCACCAGCACCAGGGCCCATGTCAATCAACTGCTGAAGCAAACTGTTGTCTGCACCACCCTTACGAAGTTTCGCAATGTTAGCTGCAAAGTCCTTCGAGTTGTTGATTAGTTTTTGCATACTGCGGAACATAAAGCCGGTATTGAAACCAAAAGTGCCATCGCCACGCTCAGACACAGCATTGCTCAAACTGATTGACTCACGGAAACCAGTTACCGCTTTAGAAACACGGGCACGAGCCGAATCAAACGCCTTCTTGATAGTGTCAGCCAAAGCCTTGATTTTCTTAGCCCGTTTCTGAGCTGCGGTTTCACCAGTGCCATCATCCTCTTTATCTTCTTCAGGCTTTCTAGTTACTGTTTCTGGTATGTAATCATGCACATTGAAGTCATTGAACTTGATTTTGCCCAAAGCCTTGTTAGTAGACTCAATCGCAGGAATAGTGCTGTTGTACAGCATATTGCTAAACCCACCCATAGTTTCAGTTGCACCAATTCCAGCAACCTCAACGCCCTCCATGCGTTCCTTCATGCGTTGCAATCCAGAATTAGCCCCAGTAGATTCCTCAGTAGTCTTTTGAATACCGGTAACAAGCAGTGCTAGACCACCAACAACCAAACCAATAGCAACAGCAACAGCACCAAACGGGTTAGCAGTCATAGCTGCGTTCAAAGCAACCTGAGCACCAGTAGCACCCGTAGTAGCCGTAGTCTGCAAAAGAGTAGCAGCAGTGCTTGCACCAGTCAACAACGCATAAGTGGCTTGCAATGAGTTCATGACCATAAAAGTAGTGGTCATAGTTTTCATAGCAATGTAACCAGTAACAATGGCCGCACCATAGTTCACAGCAAAGTCAACCAACTGCATAAACATAGGAATCAAAGTGCCCATGTTAGAGGCAAGATCTCCCATAATGTCACCGAAAATACGCACAACATCATCAAGATACGGAGTTAGTTCAGTAATGACAACCGCCAACTGATCAAACATTGTCAACAAACCAGGCATTGCATCTTTAATAGCAGGTGCAACAGTCTGGAACAAGGTCACCATAACCGGCAACAAACCAGTACCCAAAGTAGCCTGAATGTCCTTGAAAGCAGCGTTCAACTTCATCTGCTCAACAAACATCGAACCAGACTGCTCACCAAACTGACCCTGAGCATCAGCAGTACGCTGATACAGCAATTCCAAACGAATAGTTTGTTCAGCATTACGGCGAGCAGCACCAGCCAAATTATTCTGACCACGAGCCGCCAACTCAGCATTAATCTCAGACTGCTTCATAGCGACACCGAACTTTTCAATCGGGTCATACTCGCCACGGAACAACGCAGTCATACCAGTCAAGGCTTCCTGCACATCGTAACCATAAACAGCCGAAAGGTCAGCTGCCAAAGCAACCAAACGCTCAGTTTCGCCAGCAACCTTCTCCATAGGGAAACCAGCAGACTTCAAAACAGTACCCAAGAAGGTAGAAGCCTTAGCCGCATCAGCCTGACTCATACCCATAGCGTTCGAAGTCTTAGTGAACGCAGTCATACGCTCAGTCAAAGAACCAAACACAGACTCAAGACCAGCAGTGTTTCTCTGCAAATTAGAAGCCTGCTCAACAGCACTCTTAGCGAAATCAACAGACTTCAAAAGAGCTGCTGAAGCAACAACCCCACCAATCGCCTTCTTCAAACCACCCAAAGACGAAACAGCCTGACTAACACCCTTGCCATTGAACCCAGAAACGAGGGGTATAAAAATCTTCTTTGACATACTACTGCTTCCTCAAATTAACATTTATCTGATCAATGGCGTGATTCACAACTTTTTCAGCCTCGGCAATAACCTGAGGCAAAGCCTTCTCAGCAGCAGGCCACACATACCTAGAAGCACGACCCTCCTTGCTACGCTGATTCAAATTCATAATGAACTTATTACCCTGCTCAGGAGTCAAAGAGTGCCAACGCTTACCAGTAGGCGAACGCTTATAGTCATACACACGAGTACGAGAACGAGCACCAATGTACTGACCAGTACGACCAGCCATGTCAGCCAAAACCGTAGCAGGTGACATAACAGCCAAACGCACAATCGAACGATACTGACCGCCCCTAGCCTTACGAGGAGTCTGAATCAACACAGATCTAGCAGGTTTACCAGTACCCCAAGTCAAACGACCAGGCACACCAGTAGCAACCTTAGGAACCATTCCACTCAAAGGAGGCTTATTAGGAATCGAACCACGAACCTTCTGCTGAACAACACGACCAAGTTGCTTGTTCTGCTTACGCATCCACTTCAAAGTTTCAGGATCAACCTTACGAAGTTCCCTAACCAAACCGTTATAGTCAGTGACAACAACACCAGTGCGATCACCACGAACGCCAGCACTAATCTCCATTGAACACCTGCTCTCCTAACCAATTCTACCGCCGAAAACAAGAAAAGCACCCCGAAGGGTGCTTTCCTCAAGAACTATGCTGAGAGTTTAGCCAAACCAAATACCTGCCCATAGTCCACAACATCCTATCCGACTCCTGCATCAAAACACTAGGAGCAATGTGATAGGCGTGGGCTAAAGAAACAATGTGCCAATGGGATGAACTATCTCCCAACCCAACTATTTTGGGTCAGTGTCACTTGCCTCAACAGCTGCAACATCCTCACACCAAGCCTCAAAGTCCTTGCCGGTTTCTTTCCGGCGTAACTCTGAAGCCCAGCCCAAGAACATAAGGTGAGTGAATCTCATTTGAGTTTCCAACACAGCAACACTCATGTCGAAGTGATCTTCGAACTTTACAAGGTCAGCTGCGGAACAGGTAACTTCCTTAGAAGTACCATCGTTGAACTCAATGCGTAGGTTGATTTTCAATTTTTATCCTTAGGTTTGATTACGCAGTTGCGTAAGTGATTGCCCCGTTTGAAGGCCAAGTGGTTGAGAACACAGCCAAATCGCCCACAGCACCAGCCACAGGAGAATACTGTGAAACAAGGAACTGTCCACTCCAGGTAGGGTTGGTGGCTGAAACAGTAGCCGATGAAGGGGTAACAACAACGGTTGCTGAAGTACCGAACAACGGCTGAAGAATAGCGTTAACCGATCCAGCACCGAAGTCCTGGTTCCAGTTAAGGGTTAGTGAGGCAGACTTTAGACCGCCGGTCACTGAAGTCCAGCCACCATCACCGAAGTTAGTGGTTTCAACTTCGTTTGCAGACTGAGCAAGTTCAACCGAGGTCAGGGCTGAACTGAAGTCTGTGCCATTGATAGTGACCTTAGTGTTGGTCATTACATACTTAGCCAAGATAATCTCCTGTTAGTTAGCCTGAACCGTCAAGTCAAACTCGGCAGCCAGGTAAAGGTTTTCATTTATTGTCATTGAACCATACGACTTCAATGAGGACACTATTAAATCGTATGCCAATCCATTTAGTGTTCTATCTGATTCTATCGCAACTTTGATACTTTTAGCACCCGTAGGGGAGCAGTAAGCATCAAGTGTATTCTGAGAGGTTCGCTCAGAAACTCTACCAACGATCACCGTGACGGTGAAGTTGTAAGTGGTTAGACCGCCCTGAAAAGCACGGTGGTAGTCAACAGTGTCAATGCTTACAACAGCGTATGGTGGGTTGACTAGATCTGGCAGTGTTGCACCGGCTCTCAAACCACTCACAGTGGCAATGTTGTTAGCAATCGCATTGCGAAGGGCAGTAATGTCAGCCATTAGGCGAGGTTCCTCATTGTGCGGTAAGGAGCAATAAGTTGTTCAACATCAGGGTCAAAACGGCTCACACGCATTGCACCCATGTCACCGAAACCAGCAATACCCAAAGGTGAATCCAAACGCTTGAAAATGCGTGAGGCAAGAATAACCGTGGCTTGTCGGATAGCAACAGGGACAGAAGCCCAACCCCAAACACCAGTCACACGAATAAGAGCCTGACCGTTGTACTGAGGCAACGCATAACCGTCAATCGCACGAATGTTGCTGTAAGCCAAAGCAATACCGTCAGCCTTACCGTTCAACGGCTCCAACTGGTACTGAGTAGAAGCCCACTCAGTGAACGAACCATCAGCTGCACTGTCAGTTTCAAACTTGCTAACCGACTGCAAATCCTCAGTGAAAACAACATACTCATCAGCTGCAACAAACAACTTAGTTGCAGAACCAGCGTTGTAAAAATAGCGGTTAGTTCCGCCATCAATCTCACGAGAAGCCGATTCAATAGCCATCTCCAGTAGAGAATCATCGAGGCTATCTACAATGCGAAGTGCACTTTTCACCTCTGATAGAGAACAGTACCCGTTAGTGATTGCCATAAAAACTCCTAAGTCTATAAGACTATTCTATCCTGCGGTATTCATACGATTCTTGATAGCCGTACTACTGATACCAGGAGTGTACGGAACATAACAAAGCCCAATACCACGCTCATCCAACCACGCCTGATCAAAGCCCATCTGCTTGTGATAATCACGCACAGCCCAATCAGACCCAATAACAATCAAGTTAGGGTTCACTAAATCAATGGAAACCCTAGAATCGCTACCACCAAGATTGGGGATAACACGACTAACATAACGACAAGCCAAGAGCACCGCTTCTCTGTCTGCATAACTGATTACCGGCTTCTTTCCTTTATAGAACTCAATGAACTCGTCAGTGTTCAAAGCCACAGTGACCTCACCGAACTCTGCACAACGGCGTAGCAACTCAACATGGCCAGCGTGGAACAAATCAAAAGTCCCACCTGTGTAAACGGTCAGTCCCAACGGTTGTCCCTTCTAGCAGTCAAATTCCACTCACCCTGAGTGTAATCACCCTCAGCAGCTTTACTATCAAACAAACGCTGATTGTTAGCAAACGACCTAGAGTTAGCAACCTCAAAACCTGACTTCAAAGTAGACGAGTTCTCGTGGTGAACCTTAGCTGCAATAGTTTTGATAGGAACATTGTGGTGTTTCACACGGCGTTCCAAATCATTATCGTCAAAGTACAACGGGTAGAACCGTTCGTCATACAAACCAGTCTTAGCGACCATTCCCTCACCGAAAACAACCGCAGACCATTGAGGAACAATGTCCAAAAAGTTCAAAGCCTCAGTATCAACATTCTCAGCAATGATCTGCAAAGCACCAGCCTCAAACCAGGCATCGTCATTAACCAAAACCCAATACGGTGCATACGGGGTTGATTTGACTATAAGGTTCCACGCCCCAACCAATCCCAAACCATAAGGGACACGAATGACCCACAGGTTATTAACAGATTCAGGCTTAGTCGGGTTCCAAGTTTGAGTTCCGGAGTTATCAACCACCACAAGATGTTCAACAGGATAATCAATGGAAGATAGTAAACGATCAGCAAGGTCAAACCTTTTCAGTGTGCAGAAACCCAGAACAGGAATCACTTAATCAACCTGTCCAAAGCAGGTAGCCAATGGTTCTTCCAAACAGTTTCAACATCGAACTGTTTAGCGAAATCAACACAAACCTGAGAAGGGCCACGCTCCGCCTCATACGCCTGCTCCAAAGCATCAACAATCGCAGGAATCAAAGGAACCTGCCACAAAGAAACCTGAGCCGGATCCCAAGTAGGTTGACCCTCAACCAACCAGCAATCCTCAGACACAAGGTCAGGAGTAGCCGCCCAGTTAGAACCAATCACACGCACACCACACGCCTGAGCCTCAACCGTTGGCACACCAAAACCCTCACCATACGAAGCCGCCAACATAACATCCATAGCCGAATACAAACCAGCCAAAGTTCTCTGAGGAATACCATACTTGTAATCAAGAATCGGAGGCACAATCACAGCCTCCTTCGGGATACCAAACGCACGGCACATAGCAATCAAATCCCAACCACCAAAAGAACCCACAGGGTCAGTGTGCAAATACAACACAGCATCAGGGTGCTTCTGACGGAAAATAGCAAACGCCAACAAGTTCTCACTAAACGCTTTACGGTGAACCAAACCCGAAGCCTTATTAGCTGCAACCATACCCACAACAAACTGATCCTTCAACCCGATAAACTCACGAGTCGGCACACCATTAATGTTGTCAGTTGGTCGGTAAATCTGTGTATCAATACCGTGAGGCACATACTCACACTCAATACCCTTAGCCTCCATCAAACGCTTACCGTTAGGAGCCATAGCAATCGGAGTCACATTGTCCCTACGCAACCACTTCTCCACATTAGGTGGAATAGACAAGTGATCTAAAGGAACCCAAGAAGCAATAGGCATCTCATCCCAGCCCTTGCCCTGCAAAACCCACACATCGTACAAAGTAATCAACAGATCTGACTTGTCAGGGTAGTGGCTCTTGTGGTGTGCGTGGTGCATACCAACAACATCATTTGAATAACCATCAGCACCACGAGGATAGTGAGGGATAGAACCATAAGGGGTGTTCAACGCTGAAACATTGCCCTCAAGACCATAGTTAGAAATAGCTGCTACTTCTGCACCATCACGCTTTAGACGATCAACCAGATACCCAGCCTGTTGACCATAACCTGTTGGTTGATACGGGCTGTTCGACCAGACAGATACAACAGCATCGAGTTTTTGCTTCCCCATAATTTCCCTTTCGTAGTAATTACATACTATAAGAATTTCCAGGTAAGAGGAAACCCCCCAATCGCCTACGCACGACTGAGGGGTTTCCGGTCTTTACCCTAAAGGGTGGCTTATGAAGCGCCGCCCTTGAAGTAACCGATGTGGCTTGCGTGGGTTAGTCCACCGTCAAGACGGATTAGACCACGGTAGGTCACAACATCAGTATTGAACGCATAGTCAGCAGACTGGTCAACACGGATACCGCCAGCAACACGAACCTTGAATGAAGGTAGGTGACCGAACAGTACCGACTTAGCACCAGTAGCAACCGCTGCAACAGCAGGGTTCTCGTAAACTGCGTAACCAAGAAGGGTTGAAGGCTGACCTGCAACTGCTGAGTCAGACCAGATGTAAGCACCTGAGCCATCCTTCATCTTACGAGCAGCAGCAATACCAGTCTTTGACATCTGGAAACCAAGACCAGGAAGAACACGAGCACCGTCAGCGATACCGTATACAAGGTCAATTAGGTTTTCATAGGTTGCTGCACCAGCAACACCAGTGCCACCAGTAACAACAGAACCAGCAGCAGCAGACAACTTAGTGGTTAGAACTGAGTTAGCCTGAAGACCTAGAGAGGTTCCAAGTTCCTGAGCAATGTAAGAGGTGATGTCGAAACCGGCATCGCTTACAAGTTCAGAAGCAACTGAAACAAGTGCACCGTACTTCTCAGCACCAAGAGTGATCGAAGCGAAGGTTGGGTTGCTCTCTGAGATTGCTGAACCAGCTGCAACTGAACCTGCGGTTGAGGTAGCAGTTACGGTTGGGATAACAAGGTTCTCACCTGAAGCAGTGTTGAATACCTCTGAGGTGGTTAGCATAGGGCCAACCAACTGAGCGATCTCGAACACACGGTTGTAGAATGACTGACCAACAGTGTTTGCAGATGGAACTAGGGCTGCACGAGCCTCACGAGCGAACTCGTGTCCACGAACCTCGCCACGAGCAATAGCACGAAGCAAGTCTGCGTCACCCTGACGGGCAGTTTCAACTGGTGGTACGAAGGTTGACTGAGCCATAGAAGCTGCACGAGCCTCTACCTTCTCAGCGGTAGCAATAGCAGCGTCACGGGCTTCAATGTCTGCCTCTAGACGGTCAATCTTCTGAAGATCCTCAGCGTTTAGTCCACGCTTCTCAGCCTCAGCAAGGTCAATAACCTCACGCATCTGAGCAACTAGGTTGCTGCGAACCTCAGCCTGAGTCTTAATGAACTCTGACATGATTCTCCTTAAATAGTTTTGATTTGGATTTCTGCCGAGCAAACTCTGAACAGACAAAGAGGCCGAGCAAACTCTGAACCTGTAATAATCCTACAACTGGTTTTATACATTTTCACAAAAGTGTTGTACATGCCCCACAAAAGGAAGAACCCCCCTCAGGCAGGTAAGGGAAGAACCTGCGTGAGGGGGGAGAAGAACCGATAGGGTCGAATTATCTGGTTTCTTTTGCACTGGTTACACGAACTTCTTTGGTCGTGACACCAGACTTCACAATGTCGCTGATCAGGTCAGCAATAACGCCAGTGTCAGGTGCACCAGCAATCTCGTTTATAACCTTCACTGCTACTTCAATTTCTTCTTTAGTAGGCATTACAGACCTTTCATAATGAGTTCAAGTTTCTTCTTCTTGAGGGCAAGAACATCGCCATCAACTTGTTCCTCTTGTACTTCTTCTTCGCTCTCAACCTCAACCACTTTGGTTAGACGGCTAATCACATTAGCAACAAGACTACCCTGCTCTGGTTCAAGTTCCTCACCAGATTCAATACGGAACAAAGCATCAGCCAAAGCATCAGCCGAAATCTCATCCACCGCTGATCTGACAGAAACAGTACCAGCAGTTCCCTCGTACGCAGGTGTGCTTACAAGACTGACTTCGTAGAGAGTGACATCCTCAAGGTAACGAGTTTGACCGTCAGTGCTCCAAGAATCCTTCTTCACAGAAAAACCAAAGGACATACTGTCAATCACGCCAGTCTTCACAAGAGTCGAAAGGTCACGCCCAAGAGTTGTGTCAGGCAGTGTCGCAGTAACCTTCAAACCACGCTCATCCTCTACAAGCTGCAACGAACCATTACGGGTTGAGGCTAGAGGGTTAGAAGTGTCATGATTCCACAACAACATCATTCGGTTGCGTGATTGTAGTGAACGCTTGAACGCACCAGGTAGCACAATCTCAGTGAAAGGCAATGGCTCTGACGGCTGATTGAACACTGAAGCATAACCAGTGAAGGTACGACCATCGCCCTCTGCACGCAACTCAATGTGGTTGGTACGAATCTCGCCCTTACCAAGAGCAGTGCCCTCAACAGTGCCCTCAAGTTTGGCTTTGATCTTCCAAGCCGAACGAATCCACTTATCTCGTGACTCGTCAATCATAGGTTCAGTCATTCTCACACCTTCTTGTTCTGCTTCAATCCTAGCAACAACACTCTGAGCGTATTTCAAAGTACGCTCCGCAGCTCTTTTAGACGGGCCAGAACCCCACAACAAGTGAGCAACCACACCAGCAGACGGATAGTTCTCTGAGTCAGGCTTTGCGTTAGGTGAATCCAAGTCACCCAAGTGGCGTGCAATCCAAGCCGCAATACGAACCCACTTATCGTCAGAAACCTGACCATCAGCCATCAAACGGGCTTCACGAATAGTTTTCTCAACCAAACCATCGCCACCCTTGCCTTCTTCATAGTAAGCAAGTCCACGGCGAGCTGCGGCTCTCATGTAAGCCGGTGCATCCTGATTGATAGCCCGAGCCTCTACTGAGTAATCCCGTTCACCAACAAATTCTTCTTCATCACTGATAGAGATAGCAACAGCCTGATCAATGGCTGACTCTTTTGTAGTGTGGCAACCATAGTAGCCATCGCCACCGTCAACAACAGCCCACCCAGATTGGCACTCAGGGTGGTTCTTTGTAATGTAATACGGCATAAAACTATCCTATCTTAGGCAGGAGAATTGACCCAAAGACCTGTTGAGGCTTGATACTTGAGCACATCGCCATCTTGAGGGTTAGTGATAAGCACATCTTCAAGATCGCCTAGTGCTGTTCCTCGTTTGACATCTACAAGGATTGAACCAACAGACAACTGTGAGCGAACAACCCAGCCAATGCGTACACGGCGTGCAGGTGAAAGCGGTTCCACATTTGAATACACACCAGGAGTGCTTGTCAGCCACAATTCGTCACCCTCAGCCCACGCTGAAGTGTCCAAATCACGAACCATACCGAACAAAGTCACATAACCACGAGCGTTATTAGCAATACCACCAGTTGTAGTGACCACACCAATAGTGTTATTAGCTGCCATAGCCGAATTGTCGTTATCTGCAAGTGCAACAGTGGTTCTGTTACCAGAAGCACCCGAAACATACACAGCCGCACCCTCAGGCAAGGTCACACCAGACACATTGCTCACATAAATCAGGTGTTCCTGACCAATTTGCAAAGTAACACTAGTAGGAAGCCCCAAATCAAGGGTGTTATCCACATCGTTCCACTTCAAACGCCCAATACCACCCGTAGCGACAGCTGCGGTGTTGAACTGGATAAAATCAGGGCTAGAAATAGACTGAACACCCTGCAAAGTAGGCGTAGTAACCAACACAGACTGGTCTTGATTGACAGTAGCAGTGGCAGCACCAGCCACATTGATAGTCGCTGAGTTATTAGCAGTGACCTGAATGGTTGCAGTGCTAGTAGTTACAGTGACATCACTCAACGAGTCACCTCAGGATCAATCAAAAAGTTGCCCTCAACCAAACGAGTGACATAACCTGCACCAGAAACCAGTTCAAGGTCGTACACAAACTGGTTTTGAGGGGTTTGAGAGGTCGCAATACCGGCAGTAGTGGTCGCATCAGCCTCTAACAGGATAGTTCCAGCAGTTCCACCCAAAGTAATACCGCTACCAGAAGTCAAAGACAAAATAGTGGCAGTTGAAGATTGAGTTTCACGAACCTGCATACGGGCTGAATAGCCTGTCAAATCAACAGGAGTGGTCACAGAACCAGCAGTAGTAGTCCAAGTTAGGGTGTAATCCCACGATGCACCCTGATACATAGTCAGGTTTAGTTCACCAGGTGCTTGCATTTATACCTCGTATACGCTCTTAGGGTCATTTGGGTTGATTTGTGCAATGTTCTGCACCTGAACAGTAGGAACACCAGTGTGGTTGATCTCTGGCATACCGAAACTTGCAAGAACAGCGTTAGGTTCAAAGCCAGCATCAATCAAAGACTTCACCATCTTCACCTTCTCCTGCTCCTCAACAAGGTAAGCAGCAGCTAGGTTCACATTCGCTAGAGGAACACGGTAAGCCTGACCCAAGCCCTCTGGTACAGGAGGTAGATCTTCAAGAGTACGCACAGCATCAATGTTCAACCAACCAGTAGTGATCGCTGAGTTGTAAGCAGTCACACGACTGTTGAAGTCACCACGAAGTAGACCATCAACATTGAACTTCAAGAAACCGTTCTCAGGTAGCAACTGTGAATAAGCCCACTCAAGTTTCTCAATGTAAGGGCGGAGAGTGTGAGTAACAAACTGAATAGCGTTCTGTTCCACGCTTGCATACGACTGTGTACCAGGGATACCCATAAACGACAGTGGAATGTTAAACAGGCGAGCAACTTCCTCAACCGCAAAACGGCGTGACTCAAGGAACTGAGCCGCATCGTTAGGAACAGTAGTCTGCTTATAGGTTGCACCACCAGATAGAACACCAGTCTTGTGTGCTTTACGGAAACCCTTGTGGCGTGCATCAAAAGCCTCAGACAAAGCAGTTGACTGCTCACGAGTAAGCAACGGCCCAGGGAACTCAATAATTCCGCTAGTGGTAGCACCGCTACCAAAGAAACGAGCTGCGTACTGTTGCAACGCTGAAGCAACACCCAAAGAGTCGCTCAAACGGTTCACACGGCTCATACCACGGATAGCACCAGGCTCAAGCAAGTCAGTAATGTGCAGAATCTCTGACGAATCGAGCAGTTTGTCCTCGTTAGTGATTTCAAACATCTTCCGACCAACAGCGTTACGCTTCACAACAACAGTTGACGGATCTAGAACAACAAGGTTGTCAACCTCAGCAGTGCTCTTGTTACGGAAAATACGAATAAACGCATTGCCGTCAATCAGCAACGAAACCAAAGCTGCACCATAGTGACCGGCACGAGTGCTATCAATGTCAGGTTGGTTCACCCACATAGGCTTAGGGCGAAGCGGAGAACGCACACCATCACGGCGAACAAAACAATCAACCGGCAAAGTAGCAATAGTGTCCGAGATAAGGCTCACCGCAGAAGTAAAAGCAACAATCTCAAACGCTGTACTGTTGTTGATCACAACACCAGCCTGATTCTCCTGAACAGTGTCCGAACCCGAACCCCAAACAGTTTGCCAATTAATAGCACGGGTTTCTGTCAAACGACCTAGCATTACTTACCTCGCTCCATTGCGATACCGAACAAAACCACACCAGCACCCAGAACGGCTACTCCTGCCGGTGGAAACCACAAACCAATACCCAAAGCAAACACAGCAATACCCGATGCTTGAATGATTGTCGCTAACATAAAACCGCCCTAAATAAAGAACTGAGGAATAACCTCAACTTCAATCCTACCTGCTGTTGCTCTATCAACCGCAAGCACCGCTGCCACAGCTGCGTCAATACGCCGAGCCGAAGCACGGTTCTCTTTCACAATACGAATACCCAAATTGTCAGTCTTAGTCACAGCATTAGACAAATGACGAGCCAACAACGGGTTGCCATCGTGAGCAATACGCTGTTCAGTCACATAGTCAAAGAACTTCGCACAACCCACAACCATACGGCGAGCAGAAGTAGACGGATACTCCACAATCGGCACACCCTGATCAGCAAGAACCTCCATAGACCTCTGCCAACGGAACGGGTCACAAGCAACCTCACGCACCTTCGGATACTTACGGCAGAAGTTCAGAATCTCCTCCTCAACCTCCGCAATGTTCACACGCCAAGTGTCATCGTGAATGTTCTCATCCTTCTCCCACGCCTTCACCAAGAACACATAAGGAATCTCACCCTCAGCCTTAGGCACAGTAGAACCAACAATTACAGAACAGTCACCAGAGAACGAACCGTCAAAACCAAGAACAATCTCCTCATCAGGAGAAACCTCACGAGGCTCCGCAACATCATCCCAAGTACCATTCGGCAACCAACTGATCTGCGAAGAAACCCACTGATTCAGTCGCTTCGTTCGGAACTCTGCCTCCGGAGTACGCCGAACAGCAGACTCAAAGTCTGCGGCAGACACAATGTCACCAAAGCCAGGATTAGCCACCTCCCAAGCGTGAGGATCTCTGTGATCCATCTCTTGAGGAGCCTCCCACCAAGCCATAAAGAACGAAGGGTCAACAATTTCACCAGTAGCCACACGCTTTCCATAGTTGTACAACGAATAACAAATACTGTCCTGACCCGTAGAGTCCGACTTCACACCAGCAGTAGTAATCGCAACCAACTGCCCAATCTTGCCACGGTTACCCATAGCCAAAGAGAACACATCGAAAATCTCACGGTTCTTATGAGCGTGCAACTCATCCATAATCACACGAGAAGGGTTCAAACCTTCCTTCGAGTAAGCCTCAGCAGAAACAACCCTAAACACCGAATTAGTAGACGGAACAAAAATACTGTCCTTATACACGGTCACCAGATCAGCCAACTCTGAATCCTCAACCATACGCTTCGCCTCACCAAACACAATGCGAGCCTGTTCCTTTTCAGCAGCTACCGCAATAACCTCACCACCGTTAATACCCTCAGCAAGAAGCGAATACAAACCAATAGCCGCCGAAGACAAAGCCGACTTACCATTCTTACGAGGCATACCAATCAAAGCAGTCTGAGCAACCAACCCACCATCCTCATCACGGGCATACAACTGCTTCAACAACTCAATCTGCCACGGCCTCATCTTCAAAGCCTCACCAGCCCGACCAGCAATACCATCCTTACCAATCGAACCAAACACCTCCGCAAACTCAACAGCAAACTCCCCATCCCCACGAGCAATCGCATCGTCAGCAACAGGAGTCAACCAAGCAGGAGGCCAACTAGCCATTCGACTTATTCGCCTTCTTAGCCATCAATTCCTCAAGTTTGCTCTTAGTCTTAGCCGACACCAAACCAAGACGAGTCCGATCAGCAGGACTAAACCCAAGCAACGAAAAGCCCTTCACAATCTGAACCTCAATGTCATTCAACTGCTTAAACATGTGCCACTCATCAGGATGCGAAGCCACATAAGAACGCAAAAACTCACGCCTATCCAACTGCTCACAAATCATCTGCACAAGCTGCGTATCAGTGCGAATAGAAATCCACAACTCACCAGCACCAAAAATACTGTCCCAAAACTGCTTACCCACCGGACCCAACTCACGCAACGGCTCCACATAGCCATACTCCAAAGGAGCCAACGCATCATTAGTCGCAATAGCACGCTTGCCAGGATTACCCTGCATGATCTTCAGTTCTGCCGGTTTCGGTTGATTAGCCATAAACCCAGCCTACCAAGAAAGGTTCCAACTGCGGAAATGTGTGTCCCCTAAGGGGCGGGGTGTCAGCCGACTACGGTTTGCCGTGTTTTGCCGTGCCCCCCGTGTTGACGGGGCGGGGGTATGCCCTTTTGCGGGCTTTTGTGGGGGCGTGACGGGGTTTTGGGGTGTGGGTGTGGGTGTTTACCTTGTTTTGTTGGTTCGTGCCCGTGTGGGGCGTTTTAGGGCGTTTTGGGTGTGTAAAACCATCGGTGATTTTGTAGCTGCGGTCCAGGGTGTTGATCTGTTGCGATGCTGAGAGGTTCTGAGCGTGTGGGGGGCGGTGTTGGTTCGGGTATGAGAAAACCCCCGCCAGTCCGGTTAGGGACTAACGGGGGTTCGTGTGGGGTGTGTGGGCTAGTTGCCTAGATACTGTCCGCCGTTGGTGTAATCACTTGCTCGCCGTTTCCATTCGCCGTACACGGCAGGGCGTGCAATCGCTGAACCCATAGTCAGGGTTTCGCCGTTACGGTGTGCCGTGTGCACTAGGTCAGTACGAACTAAATCAATAGCGTTTAGGGCGGTGTCAGCCCATTCATAGAACTCGCCGTGTCCGGTTACTGATACACGGTAAAAGTTTGGGTCAGTTGAGTTGGTCATTTTTCTTTTTCCTTCTTGTTGTTTAGTAGTTGCCGGTTATGGTTGCACGGGTTAGGACTATTGCCAGAATCAGCGGAATCAGCCCGAATCCTAGAGCGAGAGCAAAGGCTAGAGCCGTCACTATGCCAAAGGCTTTTAGGGCCGTGAGAGTGTAGGCGGTTCTAGTCTTCACTGATCTGATTCGCCTTCTTGAACGCTGGCAACGGGTGAGAGTTCGCCCAGTCTAGGGCTTCAGGTGTGGCATCAGCTGCCGATTCATAAGCCTGCAAAAGGTCACGCAAAACAACCATTCCGGAACGGTCATAAACGCCCAGGTAATCAATCGCCAGTTTCAACCCGTTCAGGATGCTCTCAGCGTGTACCTGTCGAATAGTGCCGGCGGTTGTTGTCACCGTGTCAGAAGCGTGCACGCCATCATTCACATCACACTCAGGGCAACCCGTGCACTCGATTAGTTCCAACTCATGAAAACACTCAGGCTCATGGGTTACGCATCCGCAAACATGGGCACGCTCACCAGTGTGAACAGGGCAAAAATCGCCCGTAAAGTAAGCGTCATACTTTGCTTCAGCCTGATACTCAGTATCGGCGATGATTTCCAAAACCTCGCTAATCACATTGGCAGAATAACGGCGTGAACCCATAGGCGAAATTTCGAAATCGCCCCCCATCGCATCAACCGCCTGATGTAGTTCCTTCACGGTTCTGAACGCTTCGATTTTTTCCAATTTTTGGGTGAGTTTGTAAATGGTCATTTTGTTTTTTCCTTCTAGTTGTTTTGGGGGTTAGTACGCTTCAGGGGCTTCGGCGGTGAGTTTGTAACTTTGGCACTCAGGGCACGCCTTCAGTTCGTAAAATTTGGTTTCAACCTGTAAGCCGTCAGGATCATAGAAATCAGGGCCGTTTAGAGTTGCGTACCATCCGCAATCGGCGCAAGAGATTAGGGCTTCGGTACTTTGGTAAATCCAATACTCAGAAAGAACCTCGAACACTTGCGGGGCGGTGTAACCCCCACGGACATCCGCCCCGCCGTGAATTTGCAAAAGCACGAACTGCACGCCGTTGATTTCGAATTCCACAAACTGCAAAACCTGCGAAAGTAAGTTTTCGAAATTGTAGGTGTTCACGATTTCGGGGGTTCGTTCAAGTGTTGACGGTTCGTGAACTAACTGAGCGAATTCTTCCATCGCTGAACAATCCCAAAGACTGTAATTGTTTTCATCAATGAACTCAGAAAATTGGGCTTGTACCTGTTCAGCCTGTTCGCTCAGGCGTAGGCGGTCAGATAGGAACCCGAAAACATCAAGGGTCACGCTAGTGCCGTAATCGGTATCCAGAAGGGCACTAGGGCGGTTTTGCCATTCGCTCAGGGTGTGCCCTTGATTCTGTTGCCAGTGTCTGCCGTTGCTCATGCCCGAATCAAGAAAATGCACGCCGGTGTTTTCGGTCAGCATCTCGATTAGGCGGTTTTGGGTTTTGGTCATTTTTTTCTTCTTTCTAGTTGTTTTGGTATTCGTTGCAATCGTGCTCAAATTCGTGGGCACAATCCCAGTAAGTAACTGAGAATTTGCAAAATTTGCAAGTTGCTAAAGGTGTGCCGGCAATGCGTGAATTTGTAAATTCAATCCATTCAGGGACAGGCTCAGAACAGTAGTCATCATCTTGGATGGTGTCATTTTGGGCGGTGTAAATTTGGGTCATTTTTTCGGTTCCTTCTAGTTGGTTATTTCGGTGTAATCGGTTGCCCATAGGTTGCAAATGTCGCCGTTAGGTTCAATGAACCATGCGGTATTTGGAAACCCGTTTTTTCCGTTTGCAATTTCATCAGCAAGAAAAAGGGCGTTTAGTTCTGGCGAATAAATCAGGGGCGAACCTGTCGGGCGTTCGTACCCGTGCCAAACAACACGGGTTGTTTTGTGGGTTGCCGGTTTGTCTTTTTGGCTCTCGATAATTCGATTCCGTTCAGTCATAAATTGACGGTAAATCTCATACTCAGAAGGGGTCATTTTTTCGGTTCCTTCTAGTTGGCAATCAATAGGTAAAGAATCCAGCAGTAAACGGCTAGAAGGGCTAACGCCTGCATTTTCGGCTTCATTAGTTGACCGCCTCGAAATCTTCAGATGCGATGAGTTCGGCAACAATTCCCCGAATCTCATCACGGGTCAATTCATACGCTTCGCCGTTACCGCTGAATGTTTGGTGAATCTCAAAACTGGCTTCACTCTCAGCAAACTCGACAGGGTAGACACGCCCCTGCTTTATGGCTTCGGCACTAACTGACCGGCAATGAATAAAAAAGTTCGGGGCTTCTTCGGTTCCATCCTGCAAAAGGTCAACAGCAATCAGGTGACCGGCGTATTTGAAAGATGCAATCTCGAAAATCACGGCAGTTTCTTCACCGTAGATTTCGGCATACAGTTCAAGGGCTTCAATTTGGTTAGTCATTTTTTCGGTTCCTTCTAGTTGGTCATTTTTTCGCCGGTTGGCGTAGGTCAATACTGACACCCCCTTTAGAGAGTTGTCAAATTCTTTTTTCGGCGTGTTTTTCGCCTGATCTGTTTTTCATCCAGGTTTGGGCCAGCTGCTAAAAACAGGCACAAAATCGGTTTGTACAAGTGTTCGCCTATCTGTCGCAGCTTGACCTCCGCGGATTCGAACAAATGTTTCGAACAGGCGTTCGAAAGTGCGATTTTCTGACATTTTCAGTGAGATTATGGGTGTTTTTCGAACCGGATTTTGACCGGATCCTGACCGGATTTTGACCGGATCCTGACCGGATTTTTCAACCGGATTTTGATCGGATTTTCAAACATTTTTCAACCGGATTTTAGGAAAATGTTGAACCGGATTCTGACCGGATTTTCAGATTATTTCTTGTTAGATCTTTGACGGTTACACGAACCGTGAGCTGCACGAAGTTCAGCAGTTTCTCCATGCTCTGACGGATTAACATGGTCGGCTTGCCACGGATCATTTACTCGTGCTCCTTCACCACAAATCCAACAGGTTAGGGCTGTGGCTCGGATTATTGCGGCTCGTTTTTTGTACGAACCGGAGTATTGTCCTGTGGCTTTTTTCACAGTGGCTCGGCGTACAGCTGCAAGATCATCGATGCGTTTTTGGTGAATCTCACATCGTGTGCCCCCTGCTGTTAAAGCCCCACAATCTAGGCAAGGTTTACGAAATTTCATTAGTTTTTGTCTTTTCCCCAACCGGAACCTTTAAAGGTTACGCCCCCTAAACCATACACACGGATCATTTCTTTTCCGCAGATACAGATTGCTTTGAAGTCTGGTGCGTTGATACTGATTGTTTGTGTGCGTGTATTGCCACATTCGCATTTGAAGTCGTAGACCGGCATTTGTTCCTCCTTGTGAGTGAACCCCACTCCTAAGGGGGGATGGAGTGGGGTTCTAACCAGGCAGGGCATTTGCGTGCATGGCACTGGTTGTGGACTGCTAGAGGGTTGCACTCTAGGGCGTTACCGCCACATCTATGTCAGTCCTGTGTCTGGACAAAACGACCAAGTAAAACCAGACACTAAGGGGAGTAAGGAACCAAGAAAAACCTCTCCCGTGGGTTTGTGAGATTCGAACTCACCAACACCTGATCTCTCCCAAAAGGTGTTACACCGTGAAACCCTTGCTACCTGACAATCTTATACAGATTGTTTTTGCAATGTCAAATCGTGTCAGAAAAGAAGTTGCTCTTTTTCTTTTTCGTTCTGGTTGGCTTGTTCGTTAGCCCAGTTGAGTCTGCCTTCGATGATTGGTAGGTAGTCTGCTGTTAGTTCGATACCGATGAATTGAAACCCATTGAGCAGGGCGGCTTTGCCTGTTGAGCCAGAGCCGGTGAACGGATCTAGGACTGTTCCGCCTGGTGGAGTGACTAGTTTGATTAGGTATTCCATTAGGGCTGTTGGCTTGACTGTTGGGTGGAAGTTCCTGCCAGGTTGCACATCTTTCTCAGCAAATGAACCCATACCTGTTTCGGTTCTGTCATCTGGTCGCTTTATCTCTAGGTGATCCAGTCCTTCATTGCGGTCTTTCTTAGAGGCTTTTGCAACATAGAAGAAACGGGATGCACCGCCTGAGTCAAGATTTATTCTTTCTTCTCTTACCTCGCTCGAATACTGCCCGTAAATCTTTGTATTGCTTCTATCTACTTTTTTAGGAAAACCACCAGCCTGTCTTATCCCACTCTGTTCATCTAGTAGTTCAGCGGTATAAGGATCAAGGATTATGTTTGCAGGCCAACGACCTGTGTGCTCTTTGTAAGTTGAAGTGTCTGAGCCTCTGTCTTGTTCTCCACCAGCAAATGTTCCTTTTGGATCGTGGTGAGTAGAAATTGTTTCATTACCGATTCTTGAGTCATCAATGTTTAGTCCACCTGTGCCAAATTGCAGCACATTAGCTGCAACAGTTCCAATAAGCGGTTTACGAGCAACAACAACGGGTTCAAAGGCAGGTTTTAGTGCTGTTCCCCAACCTTGCCATTTTTGGGCTTCGGGAGTAGCAGGTGCGGTTATGTCTATTTCTTTTGCCTCGCCGCCATAAGCACCTGCGGCCTTGTCAATCGCTTTGCTCACATCCATAGACTTAGGAAACCCTGACCCATACAACCAAGCAATCGAATCACGCATCTCAAAACCAGCATCCTCGATAGCAACAGCCATACGATGCCAAGTACGAGAACCACCAAAAGCCAACAAATGACCGCCTGGCTTCAAAACACGCATACACTCAGTCCACAACTCAACCGAGTAAGCAATACCCGTGCTGTCCCACTTCTTACCCATAAACCCAAGTTCATAAGGAGGATCAGTAACGATACTGTCTACCGAATTATCAGGCAAAGTTGGTAGCACATCAAGGTTAGAGCCGTGATAAACAACAGCGTTTTCTAGTTCAATCTTCATTTTCCCTTTTTCTCTCGTTATTACAGTTTTAGCACTGTTCCTGTGAAATGTCTATTTTTGACAAGTTCGAAACAGGTGATACCCGTGTTTGAATCGGAGCCACTGGTCAACCGGAACCAGTCTGAGCCGTTGTCGCTTGTTGAAGCCTGAACCCAGAACCGTGATCCGCCGTTATGTGCCTGACCAAGTTCCTCAACCCTAAGGTGGTGAAAGTGCCCAGAAATAAAAGTGGTGAAGTTAGAACAAGGGCCTTGTCCAAATGCTTGCTTCTCCAACCACTGTTGAACCGAGTTAGGGCGTTTAGCCTGGTGTCCGTGAGCGACTGCAAGAATGTGGAAGTTATCCCCGAACACATCGAACGCTAATGATTCGTCATACGGTTGAGGGATTAGGAAAGTGACATCTAAACCGACTTCGGTAGCCAACCGGCGTAGTTGTTGAAGGATTACGATACCCCAATCGTCAACACCAGGCTTGCCAACTGTTTGACCACCGAACCGGAACTGGCAGTGGTTTGACCCAACTGAGGTGTATGTTACTGGTGCGTATTTGTGAGCCAATTTAATCAAGTCCCACATTAGAGCTGCTGCAAGATCTGTTTGTTGCATCGGTGACAGGTCGTTGGATTGAAGTTGAGCCATTGAAGCTGCGTTTGAAACAGATTCGATAATGTCCCCAGCGTCAACAATGATTACCTTTGACGGTTTGCGTTGTTTCAGTTCTTGTTCGATACGGGCATACGATTCGAATACTCGTTCGATTAGGTCTTGTGTGTTGCCTCGTGAGGCTACTTTACCGATTTGGTAGTCGGCAGGGATAATGACGAACGCTTTGTCGCTGTCAGGGGTTCTGACTGGTTTGCTGACTTTTTTAGCAGCTTGTGCGTACAAGGTTGGTAGGTCATAAATCGCAGAATTTCGCAGTCTAAAGCGAAAACGGTAAGCAGTTAACCATTGAGGATCCAACGGGAATGGTCGTGCTACCTGCCAACGGCTAGTGCGTGGCTCCCCCACAATTTCATACTTGTTCTTATCAAAACCGGCTTCTTCAAGGAACTGTTCAAAGTCAGGTTTCTCATCAGGTAAATAACCTGTTGTTGTTGCTGTACCCTCCGTGCCATCAAACTCAACAGCAGGCCGCCAATCCTTAGGAACATTGACCTTAGGTGTTGGTGTTAGATCTTCCAGCATTTACAAGCCTTGCCCCTGTGATTGTAGATGGGTGTTTCACTGATTGCTACGCCTCGTTTACCCAATTCACGAGATAGTGTTTTAGCAGGCCAGTTCAAATCCATTACAAGTTCTAGGAACTTCTCAGCATCTTTTGGCTCTAAAGTACGAGCCACTGTGTCTACTTTGCAACTAATTGCTTTGACCGGAACGGTCATGTCGTTAAATAACCCCATTAGTTCAGCCTATCGTTAGGTCGTTATCAAAACCATCAAGCAGGGCTTCACAAAGGTCGAGTGTCGCTTGATAAGTTCCATACGACTGTTTTTCTTCCTCTAGCAACGCAATCAGGTGGTAGCGGATAGCATCAAAGTCTGGTGACCAGGTAAGAGGTGCTTCCAGTAGTTCGATTGCTTCATCAATAATGTCGTTGCTCATTTTTCCTTTGCTCTCTGATCGGCTCTGTAATGTGCCCCACATAACATTCGTGCTTGTGCAGGTTTCTCACACAGTTTACAGGTTAGCCCTTTGACAGGGTTGTAGCTGCGGATTGGTTGAGCCGGTTGGCTCCTCCGCCACTTCTGATAGTGAGCGACACACATTCCACGACTGTTTACAGGTTTTGTACAGTTTTCTTCTTTGCACATCATTTTCCCTTCTTGCCGATTAGGTTGGCCGCTACTTTGTGAGCGTTTAACGCTTCAGTGTCCCGTGCACCTTCGTGGTAGCGACCTGCGTGGAACATTATGTTGTCCCTGAACCTGTGATCTGTTGGTTTCTCTCGGTACACGATTTTGGTGTATTCCGTGAGGTGCTGTTCTTTTGGTGGGTTCTTATAGGACTGGTCGAAGCGTTCTGCTTCTAGTTTCATAAGAAATGCTTTGGTTTTTTTATCCACAGTGTTTGCCCCTTATTTGATTCCTGAGTGTCCGAAGCCACCTTCGCCACGGTCAGTGTTGTCTAATTCTTCAACTGGTATAAACTCTACTGTTTCGAAGCGTTGGAACACAAGTTGTGCAATACGGTCACCCTTTTTCACATTGAAAGTTTCGTAGGAACTGTTGTAAAGGATTACACCGATTTCACCTCGGTAACCGGAGTCAATCGTGCCAGGGGTGTTCAAAACTGTGATTCCGTGTTTGAGGGCTAACCCTGATCGTGGGTGAACTAAAGCAACCATTCCGGTTGGGATTTCTAGTTTCACACCTGTTTTGACTAGCAGTCGTTCTGTTGGTGGGATTGTGTAATCGTCAGCTGCACGAAGATCACATCCTGCATCGCCAACATTTGCGTACATTGGGATTAGTTCTTTGTCGCTTACTACTCGTACTTTGATAACCATTATTTCTTTCCTTTTAGTTTGTTGCAAAGTTTTTGCCATTTAGTTTGCTGAGGTGGTGATGGTGTAAAAATGAATCTTTCACCGTGCGGTACGGGTGTTTGAGTTTCTTCATTGAACCAGCGAGGTTCAAGTTTTCTCCAGCCAGTCCAACTCGGAATGTCGTAATAACCTCGACTGTGACTTAGTTCGAATAGTTTTCCACAGTCGCATTTCCAAACTGAACCTAAACCTAAGTCATCAAATCCTGGTAGGTGGCATTTGTGTACTTCATAAACGATCT
>JACCDT010004806.1_pt1 | contig 31852 bp, 36 predicted proteins | sample 7446291 | NCBI WGS metagenome assembly JACCDT01 (sample SAMN15323446, study PRJNA562643) | freshwater metagenome | isolation source: river surface water | place: USA:Blue River Watershed | collected 2017-08-17
ACTGGAAATAATACAGGAGAAAATCCACCAATAAGAAATCCACCAAGAGATAATACAAATACAAATAGAAATCCACCTCCACCAAGAGACAATACTGATAGAAACAGAACTCCACCCAGAGAAGAATCAAATAGAAATACAGGTGTAGGGAGAAACACAAATACAGGAAATAATACGTCAAACAACACAAATACAGAAACAACTCAATCTGAACAAACACTATATGGAACAGTGACAATTAATGGTCTTCCAAGCGGAAGTATTGTTGTAATTACACAAGGTACAAAAAGAAAAGAATTAAGACCAGACAGTTCTGGGAATGTAACCGATTCTAGAATTGAAACTGGAACATGGAATGTGAAAGTAACTGAGAATGGAAGTCCAAGAAATTCTATGGATAGAACAATTGTTGTTGAACAAGGTAGAGTTGCACTCATAGATTACTCAACAAACAACACCACGCCAGAAGAAGTCTCTAGATTGGTCATCTATCTAAATGAGGGCAAGTCTGTTGTCATGCGAGGCCCTGGTGGTGAAGTTGTGAGGGAAACACCTGTGAGGGGCTCTATTGAAATAGATGGCCTTGCAGATGGTAATTGGGAAATTACTATTATGCAGGGCGATAGAGAATTGGAAAAGAGAACTGTAAGAATACAAAAGGGTCAAACTGTTGAAATTGAAATTGACCCAAGAGAAACTGGAATTGGTGTAAGAAGAGAAGGTGAAATTGCTGCAACTGAAGAAGGAAGTAACTTGGTTTATTGGATACTTGGAATAGGTGTTGTTGGTGGAATTGGTTACTATTATAGAAAAGAAATATCTAAATTTCTTGGACTCGATAAGGTTGATGTTGCAGCTAAGGAAAAGGTAGAAGTTAAGAAATAAGTTTATTTAGAACAGGTCTGAAAGATATATGTCTGGGTTATCAAGAAGTGCATCTAATACTTCTTTTCTTCTTGATGCCTTTAGTGTTTCTATGATGCTTCTTGTTAGATTTTTCTGACTAGCAACATATAGTAAATCATTTAAATTTTTAGACTTAGCCATTTGATCTAGGCTCTTCTTTTTAGAGTTGATTATTCTTTGTATTTCTTCCTCAGTTGTTATTCCTTGTGTTATAGCATGACTTATTATTGCTTCTCTTGATGCTGGATATGAAAAAATTTCAAATGAAGCAAGCATTATGAGTGAATTTTGTCCATTATGCATATAAAAATTCTTAATCTTCTTGTTATCTATTTCAAGCAAAAATTCTGCTTTGAAGTTTTTTGATCTCATAAAGTCTTCAATCTCTACTAATTTATCATTCAGAAATATATCAAGGTTTTTGAAAATAAATTCAAGTACCGAACCCTCTATTTCCTTTGCATACATAATATACTGTTGAATATCCGCTCTTATCAAATCCATAAGGAGTGATTTATCTACAGTTGTGTTTCTGATTACACGTTCTAGATATTCAAAATGATTTTCTAGCATCAAACGCTTTCTATCTTCTCTTTCTCTTAGAATTTTTTTTACTGCTTCTTTGAGAACCTCATTATCTGTTCTTATGTTTTTAATGTCGCCTCTGTGTTTACATAAGTTTATTGCAGAAAGAACCGCTTCTTCTGGAAACAATTTGTGTAGTCTTAAGAGTAAAGAATACATAAATTCTTTGTTGAAAGGATCATATTTTCCCTTTTTGTTGATAATGAACAGCAACTCTTCATCTGTAAAATAGTCTATATCTGAGTGTTCAGTAAAGAATCTTGCCTTAACAAATTGGTCTTTTTCATTAATTAGAATAAATTTCTTAATGTTTTTAACAGTATATAAATAATATGGGGATTTTTCTACAATCAATTGTATATCAAATTCAATTATATTGTTTCTTATCTGTGAATAATCTTCATTGCTTATTTTATTTCTCTCAATCATTGTGTCCAAAAATTTGTAAAAAATCTCATTGGAGATATCAGCGTCATTAATTAATTCTATTTTGAATTCATCAAACATTTTGTTATCTCCCAAATTATAAATAAATTTCATGTCTTTTTTTCTTACTTTATTGATGTAAATACTAATTATTTTTTTGCTAAAGGTTCTCATAATAATAGATTCAAAAACTGGATCACTATCAATGAGTCTTGTGTTTTTAGCTAAATCAAATATTTTCTCATCAAATGAAATGTTCTCTATCGTTGGGTAATCAAAATTTTGTGCTGAAACAAGGTCCAAAAAATGTTCTTTTTCTGGATCGCCAAGTGAATCATAGTCTACATAAGAGAAAATATTTAAAACGAAATCCAAGTCTCTTATGTCTTGAATATTATGCATGTGTTTACCAAATTCATTCCTAAGAAATTCTGGTACATTTTTTGATGAAAACATGTAAGATTTATGCTTGAACATTAGATGTTCGTTTTTGTATAATTTATCAACTGTCTCAATGCCTGATACATTAGATAAGAATGACTCTAATAAATCAGACAAAAATATTGTCTTTTCTGCATTTTCAAAATATTTCTCATAAATATATGATTCAAATTCATAACTATAATCACCTAATTTCAATACTTCTTTTTTCTCTTGATCAGTTAACTTGTTGAATTTTTTGATGTTATTCCTTGCTGACTTTATTTTTGTAATAAGCGGATGCTCATTATTGATTGAATTTAGTTTCTCTTTCATTCTCTTATAGAATCTTTCACAAGTTTCTCTGCCAAATATACGAATTAGATCAGCTTCGCTTAATGGGTTGTTATTTTCATCAACTGTTTCAGAAACTCCAGAGCTGCCTTCTATCAAGATACCACCCTTGAAGCCAATACTTATTTTTCTTTCTTTTGTTACGGATTTGTCTAAATTTAGAGCATAGAAAAGAATTACCTTATCTTCAAAGATGTAATTGAAGAACCTATTTCCATGATCTCTTCTAGCTGTACACCAAACAGTTTTAGAACCAAGTGAACAACTCGCTTCAACGGTATAAGGAATTGTTAATAGCCAACCGTTATGTTCATCAATTATTCCAAATTCTTCACTTGATATAGCTTCGGAAGTTTCTCCAACTATTTCCTGTATCGCATAGTTGAGTTCTATAACTGAAACATACTCAGAAAGTTGCTTGAGTCCTTTGTTTTTGTATTTTTGATAACCAAGTAAAACAGGAATATAGTCGTCATTTATTGCTTTTTCATCTAGCTTTAGATCGACTGCTTGTTTAGAAATCCATTTTGTAGATTCAGATTTGAGCCCAAAGGATTTGCATAATTCAACTATTTTTATGAAGCTTTTAATATATTCAGGTTCGTAAGATGTATGGTCTTTGTAAAATATACTATCTTTGAGTAGATTGAATTTTTTTATTATTTCAGGATCATGTTTGTATGAGGGATTTTTTACAAGTCTCATTTTTGCATGATAACATAATTGGATAAACAAACAAATAGTTATGAAATCTGTTCGTTAGGAAGTAGGAATGTCCAACCAATTCTTCCTGCATTTGGGCCATCTACAATTCTTACCTGCCACATTTGTTCATTAGCATTTCTTGTAGATGTTCCTCTTGTAATTAGTTCAAGGGTAGGATTGTCTGTAACATTGAGAGAGCCTCTATTTGATGAAGTATCAGTTTCACGAAGGTGGAAGCTCTGATTTCTTCTGGCTCTAGAACCAGCAACAAATCCTGCTACTGTGCGCTGTTCCTGTCTTGAATTGTTTACTCTTGTATTTGCCTGTTGTGTTTGTGGCTGTTGTATCTGTTGTGTCTGTTGTGTTGGTGTTTGATCTTGTGGATTAAGTTGCGGAGTCGAAGTTGGTCCAGCAATCATTGTCTGCATTGATGCTTGAGAATTTCTAGTGGCAAAATAAACTCCTACACCTACAAGTGCAAGAATTCCAACTCCACCTAGAATTCCAAGTGTCATTGAATCAGGGTTTTTTACAGTTCTTGTTTGTCTTTTTGCTTTTCGCATACAAAGATACTACATTGAATAAATAATAAAAGCAAATGAAAAATTCTTAAATAGTGAAGATTTGAAGATACCAAGTAGAGAGTCACTGCTTTTAATCATAAAGGAACTTGATGAAATTTATGACCCAGAGAGAAAAATGTTTGACTCACGGACAGAATATAGAAATAAATCCGTGAATAAAAATTTAATCACAGAAGGTTATTGCGAACTACCATTTGACTATAATGGAATATTACTTGCAGAGCAGATGAAAGAACTTGGCTATGTAGTAAAGATGGAAAAAGGCAGAATTCATATCTCTATTTTCTAAAACAGACCACTAACATCTATCCATAATGAATTGAAACTAAATAGACACCTCTCCAAAGAATAAGTATATGTTATCTTCTTTTCCGACAGATGGTAGTATTTCTATACAGCCGCATATATCTGAATATCTACCAAAACCCTTTTCTTCGAGGTCAATTTCGACATGTATCCACTCTTCTGCAAGTTTTAACAATTGTATGAAGTCAAGATTTTTTAGCTTTTTCTTATTCTTTGTTTTAAACAAATACTCAAAAAATTCATTGTCTAACTCAAATCCATACTTGTCATATAGTGTTGATGTATATTCTCCTTCAAATTCTAGCTTTCCATTACGAAACACAATTCCATCCGAAAGTGTAAGCTCGCCTGGGTGCTGTAAAATATAAGCCAAATCTATGCTTCTAGCCTTCTCAAATGCCTCTTCCGGTGTTTTTCCTGACTGTAGAGATGTTCTTGTTATTGTTCCCATGTAAACAGCATAAACCAATATATATATATAATGCAAATTTTTTAGTTATTTTTTTTGGCAAATGCATAAATTTGCTACCTATTGCCTTACTTTAACCTTGTGTTATCCTTTGCGTGTGAGCGAAAGAGTAAGAGTGTATTGGAACTTGCATAAGAATATATGGTCTATTATGAAAAAGGGTAAGGTAATTGGTCATAGAGACACTATTTTACTCAAAGATGTAAGATTTATAGTGAGTCAGGCTGGAAGGAATAGAGTATTGAAAGAGAAAAAGAAGAATGTTCATGCTTTTGCAGAGGGTATTGTTGTTGAGATTGGAGACTGTGATAAAAAAGAACAGATAACATACAATCCGTATAAGTTCCCATACTTTTATTACAAGAGTGATGAAAGCATTGCATTGATTGCGAACAAGGTTATGCTTGAGAATAAGAAAATATTCACTATTTTGTGAGCTACTTCACATTTGGAAGAAATGGGTATCTGTTAACAAGAGTGAGTTCTATTGCAGTTGATCTACGTTTTATTACATTATCAACTGTTTTATCTGTTATATCTAATGATTCATCTGTTTGATCTAAGTCAAATCTTGGATCAGAAAGATCGGGCATTTTTGGTACCATTGGTTTAATAACTCCTCTAAAGATTGTTTGATTCAATAGTGCAAAGGCTTTGCGATATGGTTTTATTTCTTTCATTGATAGTTTCTTTAATGATTCTTGATTCTCTCTTCCCCATCGTAAGAATATTTCCATTTCTAGAAGTGAGCCTATTGATCTTAGTGTTGCTTCGAGTGTATTGTAAAACAGTTCACCCTTTGTATTTATTGATGTGCTTATGTTAGTTAGTATTAGTTTTATGGCTTCTTTGATTGTGTAGTCATCCATTTTTAGTGAGTATCTTATGAGCATGTCTTCAAAGAAGATTGAACCTTGATTATTGAGCAGTTGAGACTGAAGCTTTTGTAGGTCTTCGTTTGGAGTTTTTGCCCAATCGTTTACGGTTAGTTGATACTTGTAATAAGGCATTGCCGAGAGGATCGAGTGATAGGATTTGTACCCGTCTTTTAGATTTTCTGGATTTAATTCCTTTATTTGGACCCATTTTCCTTCTACTTTTGGTCTGTATTTTTCCAGACAATGCATCTTCCAAACTGTCACATAATCTCCGTTTAGCCTCTCGAATGGAGAGACTGCGTATAAGATACTGGAAGTCCCGTCTAAAACGTAAGTCATGAATTTTTGTGTAGAAGAAGGCATTACCTTCTTCTTGATCTCTGGAAGACTGTAAAGCCCATTCTTGTCTTGTAGAAGAAATACCTCCCTTATTTTGAAGAGAGCCACAACTGCTGTTGTTGTTTTTATACCTATCGCTGCCATTTCCAAATTCCTTGCAAACACTCTCAGCTAGTTTTAGCCTACCGTGCCTAACATGAAAAATAGCAATCTTTCTAGAATTTACAAGCGATACCGACTCATTTTTATTAATCTGCTTCAATGGCGGTATCATAAACACAAAATAACACATAAATTATGAAACACAATAAGAAAAAGTAACTTGTAAAACTACTCTTCTTTTGGCTTATCTTCCAGAACAGTCTTGAGAAAGACCTCATTTGCAATTCCTGCTGCGTTCATAAAATTCTTTCTAGCAAGATCATTTCTATTAAGCGATCCATCATGAAATGCCTTTGTAAGAGGCTGCAAAATACCAATTAACGAAACAAGCAATTCTTGATTAATTTCAAGATTCTCCTTCATACTAAGCAAAACATCATTTCTGAGCACATAGCCCATTCCTAGACAAGATTCACAAATTTTATCATCATACTCTCCATGACCCTTACACTCAAAACACTGAATCTTCTCAGGGTCTTCTTCAAGCTCTGGATCATAATCATCATCATTGAAACTGTCCCGATCTTCAAGAAGATCAGGACCATTCTCAGGAACAACAAACTCTGTTTCTGTTTCTGTTATATTCTCTTGCTCATCTCCCTGGGTAGAATCTACGTTTTCGCCACTCATTCTTAGTTGGTCCTGATTTTCTGGTTCCACACTCAGTCTTATCAGACTTCTTAGATTTTTCAACAGAAAAACTTCTGTCTCTAAGAACAAAATCAAACTCACTATTCTTTTCATCACAACATTCTTCCACAACCTCTTCTTTTTCCACTCTTGGTTTAGCTATTCTTGTATTGGTTTTTACTACTTGCTGATTTGTTTGACTTACTTCTTCTTCGTCATTCACAAATATCAAACCTTCCATTTTCTTAAATTCAGTTGTTTGTTTTATCTTTTCTTTTGCTTCATTCTTTATCTGTCTTGCTCTTTCTCTCACAACACCAATGAGTTCTGAAATTTGCTTAAAGTCCAAAGGACCATTTTCAATTGCTCTATTAAGACAAGTCTCTTGTATTTGATCAAAATCTTTCTTCTTATGAATATATTTAATTTCGCCATCTTCAGTAACATCTAGAAATAAATTATTCTTGCAACTAAAAAAAGGACATGGATTTTCTTTTGTTCCCCAACCTGCATCTAAACAATCTTCATAAGTTCTTGGTTTGATTAAGTCTAACATCGCTTTCACTTTTTTTGGATCATTTGACTCTAATCCACTGTAAAATTCATTGTCAATTTCATTGAAAGCATCATCTAATCTATTGGAAATTTCAAGATCAAGTCCAGATGAATACTTGGAGTAATCTATCTTTTCTTTTACCTCCTGAATAATAGGCAGCTTTCTTCTTCTTCCCATTGAAATTATGTAGCAGTAAAAACGAAAAAGTAAAAACAAAGGTAGACGATATTTGACTATTCTTGCTTTTCCTCTTCTTTTTCTGCACTTTCTGCACTTTCTGCACTTTCTGCACTTTCTGAAGTTAGCAAATCATTTTCTATTTCCTCATCAAAATTATCTTCTTCAACATCTGTATTTACACCCATCTGATTCAAACCAAGCCTTAGAGCCTCATCAAGCTTAACATCCTTCTCCTTCGCTCTACGAATAAGTGATGGATGAAATACCTTTAGACCTAAAGCAAGAAGTTTTCTAATAATCGCAGACCTTGATGCTTTCACAGAGCTATCGGGAAAGAAATAATCTCTAAGCTTATCTATATCAGCGTGCATTTTAGGCGAAACTTTTGCAGAAACTACAAGGTCTTTTGGCTTCTTTTCCATTATTACTAGATAGTAGTTTTTATCAATTTGTCAAGTAATGATTTTATATTTTACATGCCGGGAAGATATGTCTTTTTGGTAGCCTTCTTGGCTGTCTTTTTTGATTTTGGCGCTTTGGGCGCTTTTGGTGCTTTTGGAGCAGAAAGCTGACTAACTGATCTTTGTGACTTGGTTTCTAGAAATTTAACAATTTCATCTGCTGCTTCGTGGTCTTGTTTATCCACTCCACGAATCATTGATAGAACAGTCCAACCAAGTCTGAATTTTGGTACTGAAAGATGATCTGGGTCTTTCTTAGTTGCCTTATAGCTTCTCTCCATTAGTTTTCTTCCCATAAGAGTATTGGCAGGTACTTTAATTGTTGATGGCCATGAGGCGGTTAATTTATTCACACCACTGATTACTGACTGTTGATCTTCTTTGGACATTGGACGCAAAGGTGGTTTTCTTGCTGGAGGATTCTCAACCATTGCGTACTTGTCAAGACGACTAGCAGCCCCTTTAAGACCTCTTGAGATTACAGGAGCAGCACGCTTAGAACCTTTGCGAATTGCCCTTCCTGTGGCCTTTATACCTCTCTGAGCAGCACTTGAAGCACTAGAGAGATACTTCTTTGCATTGTCCTTCCAAGGATTCTTGGTTTTACGGAATGGCGCCTCTGCCAAATCCATAGTTGATTTAGCTAGAAGATAACCACCATCTCTCACATCCTCATAAGCTCTTTCAGTTAGTCTTCCTGCTTTTCTACCAACAGAAAGAAGAGGATCACTGAATGGAAAAACACCTTTTTTTGTTGCCATAACAATGATTATTACAACAACCAAAATAAAAAGCAAGAAAATACTAAGTTTGTTAGAATTTTTGTTGTGCTATACACAAAGATGCAACCATTCGAGGAAGAAATCCTGGCCAAACTTGAAGCCAAATATGGAAAAACAAATAGAGACAAGTATTCATATGGCTCAGAAGGTAGATGTTCAAATGATATTCTTAGTGTTGTCTATGAAACCAAGAGGCTATTCCAAATAGGAATCAAATACAATTCTATGTATGTCGAAATACTTGATCCAAAGAAGTCTGAAGTATTCACGGATAAGTTTCTTGGTGTTTTTGACAAAATCAACAAGACTGTTATGTCTGTTGATTCTCTCTCTGATTTTCTTTCAAAGAATAAAACAAAGCTAAAAAGCACTTCTCCGTTGAAGTTTTCTATGCACACAGATGATTATATTTTCTCTGTAGTTGATAATCAGATAATTTGTTCTCTTATGGAACATAAAGACTATGGTACAATTATTATCAAGTCAGACAAAGGAGTAATTAAGGACTTAAGTGCAATAAAGGACTTTTTTGATTCTCTAATTTGAGCAATACTTACTCTAAAGAGTAAACTGGCTCGCCAGTAGAAGAATAACCCTGTAGCTTTAGCTCCACATTTGAGTCTCTAGGGAGTGCTCTATCAATGATTCTGTCATCAATTACCTGTTTCTCTCTAATTTCATCTCGCATTGCGAGGTATGAAACACCAGAAGCTACACCTAATGTAATGCTTGCGGCTGATGTTTCTGGTGAAGACTCTTTAAGAGCAGCACCAATTGTTATCATTCCAGCGGAAAATCCGATTGCAGAAATGTCTGCACCTAATGATCTGCTATCGGTTACATTGCCTATAATTTTTCCTGCTACTCTTGAAGCAGCACCTACTACAAGAGCGGCAAAAAGTGTTCTGGCAGCAGCGTCGATACTCTTTGACATAAGAGTATCATAACACAGAAAAGAAAAAAGCAAAAAGATTCTTTAGATTTTCTGTGTATTAGACACAGGAAGACAAAACAAGGAATTATAAATTAATGTAATTTGGCTAATTAATCAGTTATTTGCATACGTTGCCCATGCAAGACCCGTGCCGTCGATTTCCCTTGACGGCGCCGCTGTGGGTGCTATTGTCTACGGATGCAGACGCGCGCGCCCAAACGTATTGCAAAGAAGAAAGACGTTGATTCTTCTTCAAAAGAAGATGCGATTGGTTTCTTTAAAAAGCGTCTAAAGGACGAGGATTACACTCCTAAAGGCCACTCTTTTGATATTCATCGAATGACTCAATATGTTGAGCTTGAAAATAGTTTCTGGGCTTCTATTTTCTCCAATAAAGAATCTCGTGAATTTTACATCAATGTCGCTTCGTTGAATGATGATTTTAGGGATATTTACGTTCCTCTTGACGAAGAGTCTCATTTCGAGTATAGCGAGAGTTATTCCAAACTTGCAAACTTTCTTTTTGCTGAGATTGCGCTTGCTATTCGTTCTAAGGATACGAGTAGGTTTTTCTTCCACTTTGTTGCGAAGAATGTAAAGAATAAGACAACTCAGTCTATCTATAAGAAAATTGTGAATTTGCGTGATGCTCTTATTAAGAGCAATGCACGATTTATTGTTTGGGTTTCAAATAAAGAGGCTAACGCTCGTAGAATTCCAGAGCATGATCGTGCCGATTTCTTTCAGAATGCTTGTATGGGTTTTGTGCATTCGCTTGGAAAGTTTGATCCTAAGCGTAACGTAAATCTTACGTCTTATTCTGCATATTGGATGCGACACTATATGTCAAGGGAGCATGTAAATAATCACCATCACATTCGTCCTCCTGTTTATATTGAAGAAATGCGTGCAAGGGTTCGTATGTTTACAGCAAGGGCAGAGTTGAAAGGTAGGACTTTTCTTACCGACGCCGAAATTTGTAGAGGTGCTAGGGTCAGTCCCAAGCACTATAATGTAATCAAACATCTCGGTCCAGTTTCCTCACTCGACGCGCCTATCAATTTCAAGGGCGAGAAACTTGATGCTTATGACATTATTCCAGCACCTCAAAAAGACGATACATTCGATGGAATTGAAAACAATGTTAAGCAGATTATCGAATGCGCAGGTCTTACTAACATTGAACTCTGCGTAATTCAGCGTCGTTTTGGTCTTGATGATAGAGATGAGGAATGTCTTGAGCAAATTGGAAATGATTATGGACTTAGCAAAGAACGTATTCGTCAGTTGGAAAAGCTTGCAATTGAAAAACTTAGGAATCAAGCAGATAAGCTAGGAATTGATTACTAATCAATATCCTCTTGTTAAGACTGCTGTTTTTTGGCTTGCATTTTCTTGTAAATCAAGAAGGCTCCGCCCAATGCAACAACTGCAATAAGTGCTTTAGTAGTGCTGTCTAATCCTTCTTCTTCCTGAGTCTGTATTTGTGTATTGTTTTGATTTAATCTTTCCATAATTCGTCTATTTTGCTCCCTCTGTTCAGCCAAACCAGTTTCAAGTGCAGCAACTCTTGGGTCTTCAGCACCTTCTCTTGCAGGTGTTGGTGTGTTTGTGTTTGTATTTGTTTCAGTAGTCGAGTTTGAAGATATATCATTTTCTGATCTGCTTCTATCCTTGTTACTAAGCATTTCTCTAATTTTTCGCATTGTAACAGTTTGTGTAAAATTAGGGTTGTCTTTGCTTACTGCACTATCGTCTGCATTATTCATATAAAATACACCATCTTCTGTAAGCGAATCGGCAATGTATATAAAAGATAAAGTTTCTATGTATAATATCATTTTTGATGATGCTATTAAAATTATTAACTTTAAAAAACACAACTAACGAAGTAGCTAGAATAAGAAGGTATAAAGATAGTTGAATTTATATGATATAATGACACAATTATATGCTTAAGATTTAAGATCAAAAAATTTGATTCTTAATATTCTGTCGCTATTTCACCAAATGGGCTAGAATTTTATAGCTCTATAAGATTTAAGACTATCTAAATCAGCCTACTATTTTCTTTTTAGAGAAAAGCACAAATAAAGGAATAAGATTTTAAAAAATAATCTGAGTCTTTTGTTTTTTGTTTTTTGTTTTTATGTTATGATTGGCAGAGTGAACAGGCTAAAGACAAGAACAAGTCCTTCTGCATTTCCATTGAATACTCAGCAGATAGGTTTTCATATTAATTGGGAAAAAATTAGAAGCCATCTTGCAAAAAATCAAAGGCTCTGGGATTTCTATGTATTTAAGGTCAATGGCGATAAGCTAATTAAGCTTACTTATGGCAAATTTCCTAATGGCGACTATTGGTTTTCTGATCCAGACGAAGATGAGAATGAAAATATTTTTTTATATATTAGGAGAAGAGATTCAACAAATGCATACAACGATGAAAATGGCATGAATGGAACTTATGTAATTTGGAACAGTGCGGATAGGAAAGGATTTGTTTTAGATATTCTTGAATCAACAACAAGTATTCCAATGGTTGATTATAATCAATTTACATCAATGCCTATTGAGCCATACATGGCAACAGTTGAAGCAAGAATAAGTGGAAGAGTAGAAAAAATACTTACCCTAGAAGTCTTAAGAGAAGACGAGTCTCCAATTATTGAAAAGGAAGGTGGAGCAAAAACTAGAAGAGGTAGAAGAAACGAAGAAGAAAGTCTTGATCCAGTTTTTAATCCAAAAATCTCAGCATCTTTTTTAGCAACAAAGTCTCCTATAAGGGTTTACGCTGAAATAAAAATTGATGACAGCTTACTTGTGCTAAACAATGGTAACTTGATTACACTAGAAGGAACCTCTGAAGCAAAAAAGAAAAAAGTTCTAAACACAACAATATCTAAAATATTAGCAGCAAAAGTCGAAGGAACAACCACTACCCCCGAAGAAGAAAATTCCGAAGAAGAAAATTCCGAAACAGAGGAAACTGAGAACGAAACTGAAAACGAAGACGAAACACAAGAAAGATCAAATTCTTCTGAAGAAAATGCAGAAAGACAAAGAGAAGCAGACAGAATTGCTAGAGAAAGCACGGAGAGGTTAGCTAGAGAGGCAGAGATACAGAGGGCAAATGAAGAAGAAGAAAAAAATGATAGAAATATGAAGATAGCAGCAGCCGCTATTCTTGTAGTCGGAATTGGTATAATTATATATAGGAAAAGACAGCAGAAAATAGAATAAATTAAGAAAACAGTATAACATATAAAGGAAATTTGCTTATAATTTTTTATAGGTTATCATATATTTATGATACGACTCAAGAGTAAAAAGTTTATTAAAACACGATATTCTGGGGTTCTTGTGTCGGACAGAGTATTGAGAATTAATTCTGACTTCTATACATCAAGAAGCAATATTAGCGATCTGGAACAAAGATTATGGCATTTTGCAATTCTAAAAAAGAATGGCAATCGTCTAATTAGACTAACATATGATATGGATTGGAGATTTGAAACGTCAAGAAACAGTAATGTTTCAACAATTGTTATAACAAGAAGAGATGAAACAGAGGCTTATAATGATACAGACGGAATGAATGGAGAATATGTAATATGGAACTCAACAGATAGAAAAGGAATAGTTATAGAAATAACCGAAGACGGAATCATTCCATTAATAAATTGGAGCAGAGCAAAACCAATGCCTGTCGAGCCATATCTTGGCAGTATATCCGTTACAATAACAGGAAGCGTAAACAAAGAAATTGAACTTATAATATATGAAGAAATTGACGGAGAGATTGCAGAAGAACCATTTCTTCAAAAAACAGGTGGAGCTAGAGCACAAACAAGACTAAATTCAGCACCGATTGTAACAGCCGTAACAAATCCTGTAATCTCGGATTCATTTATAGTTGGAAAGAGAGAGATGGTACTATTTGGAGAATTGGTAATTCTAGATGAGAGCGATCCTCCGAAGACTAAACAGCTTAACAGTGGAAATTCTTTTTCATTAAGCTCATCAAATAAAGAGATTTCTTTTAATGTTGCTCTTTCAAGTTTTACTAATTTTACGGGACCAATTGTAATTTTAGCTAACCCCCTCACAGGTAAAAAAGAAAAAGCACCAGGCTTAACAAATTCAGAGGAATCATCTGAATTGGATAAAGCAAAACAGCGATTATCAGAATTAGAGAGAGTAAGGAATGAACAGGAGTCAAGACTCACAACATTAACAGAGCAAACAGAAAGAGATAAGACTTCTATAAGGCAATCAAGAAAAAGACAAGAAAGCCTTGAGAGACAAAAAATAGAAGCAGAAGAAAGAGCGTCTTCTATTGCTCAAAGAGAAAGAGAAGCTATTGAAAAACTAGAAGAAGAATCATCTAAAAACAAGACATTGATGATTGCATTTGGTTCAATAGTTTTAATCGGAGGATTATACTATTACAAAAAGGTATACCTGCCATCAAAGCTTAGAAATCAATAAAAATTAATAAAAGAATAATCAAAAATTGATATAACTGACATATTCTGTTCTTAAACTTTTTCCACCGCCTTTTATCTTTGGTGTAAATCTTTCGTCTAATTTCTCCCACTTGTACATAGGATAGTCCTTTTCTGCATTGTTACCATAAGTAAATATCATTGGATTCTTAATCGTACTCACAAAATCTGAAAGCTTGCTTGGTGAGAATGTAACACAACTATCTATCTCAGACTTGTTTTTGTAAGCAGCCCTTGTATTCAAATATGGGGGGTCAATAAAGACAAGATCGCCCTCCAGGGGTACATACTCAGTAAAATCTTTATTGACCACTGTAATGTCCTGTATTCGGTTTAAGGCTGCGATTGTATTATGAACAGGAAGAGCATGTTGAGCATATAGTGAATTAACACCAGGATTGCCATTATAAACTCCACAAACATTTGTCCTAAAATAATTGATTAATCCCTCGTTCGTATATGGTAAATCATTAACAGTTTTCTTGTTCATTTCTTTTCTATTGTTTGTCCAGTATTCGCCAATTTTTGTTAGTTCTTCTACATTTGTTGATTGAAGAAACTTCCAAATGCTGCAAACTCTTTCGCTTAGTTCAAAGCCAATTGCGGGTTTATTTTCATTGATTGAGAATGCGCCAGAGCCAAGAAACAATTCTACAACTCTATTGTACTTCTCTGGCTTTCTGTATATTTTACAGTATTTTCTTTTGTTTCCGAAGTATCTAAAGGAAAATGGTTCATAGACTTTTTGTTTCTTTTCTTTCTCTTTTGTCATTATTGATTGGTAGTATAGATATTTAGTAAGTCAACAGACAAAGTGTAAAAACATGCTATTCATGCGAATGACATTCATCCTAAAGGCTAGGAATTTTATTGGCAGCGAGATAAATCCATTCAGGCTTTTCTGGCTGAAGGTAAAGACACAATCAATAATTGAGCAATTTTTAAAGACAAGGAGTGAGATAACGAAAAATTTTACGATTGACTACAATAGGGACAATATTAGAATTAGAAATGAGGTTGAGGTTGATTCTAAGCGTTACTTTATAGTTTCTACATTTTATTTTCTTGATGGAGAAGACACAGTTAATGTTATAAAAGAAAGAATTTCTATGTATCCCGTTATATTCAGCGAAGCAATTAAGATGATTAAATTCAAGGGCGAAACAATAACACAAGTTGAAGAAAAGTGTAACTTAGAATCAGAGGATATTAATACGATTGAGTTTATTTGGGCTCAGCATATAATTATGCGATCTAGGTTTAGGGTTAAGAGATTTGATTCTATGTATACTATTGCGGTATCTTCTGATGGATTAGAATTTGATAGATTTTACGATGTTTATGATTATTTGGATCAGCCTCCTATATTCTTCTTTAGAGAGAAGTACAAGGAATCGTTTTTTAGGAACTTGAAGGAGCTTATGGAAGAAAACCTTAATTAGTTATGCTATTGTGAATGATGGTAACACAAACCATTCAGCCAATCGAAAAAACCATTAGGGAAATTGAGGGAATTACCTACTGTGAGTGTTTTTTCTGCAAAGGATGGTTTGATAACCCAAAAACCACAAAAGTAACAAAGAAAGATGGAGTCGTAATAGGTTATCACTGTTGTCATGCAATTTCCTGTCAGAATAAAATGGAAAATTTTGTTAGGGGAGACTAATAATTAATATATCTTTTATGCTCTAAATTTAACAACTATTGGTTCACTAGATACACGAATCTCTTGTTTCTTTCTTTTGAATTTACTCTCTGAAATTTCATCCATTAATTTGAGAGCAACATTTTTGTATTGAATAGGATTGCTAGATTCTCTCTCATAGCTGACAATCCAGCCAGTTTCTTCATCTCCTCTACTCGCTGCTTTTTTTTCTGCTGCAACATTCAAACAAGTAGAAACGTAATAGTTTTTGTCTACCTCTATAACCAAAACACCATAAAGTTTCTTAACTGTTCCATATATTCTATATGGACCTAAGCCCTGAGTAATATCTATTTGATTTCCTTCTTTAATGTAAAGATGTATATCACGAATAATTTGTTATGGCAAAAAGCAATGAATGGTGGAGTGGTTTGTTTTTGAAAACATGTTACTATCTTGATATGAAAACAGGCAAGAACGATGAAAGAATAAACTTCATTAAAAAGTATTCAGACAGAATATTTGCAAAGGACTTGACCAAGTATAGCAAAGAAATGATTGGGTCAATGTTTTTCGCTGTGACTTTTTTGGTTAAAAACAAATTTCCAAAAGACTATTCTCTTTGGCTAACAGAAAAGGTATACAAACTTGGTCTTAGTGAAAAAGAGATCGAAGAGGACTATCTTCCACTATTGAGGGTAGCTGTTCTTAACAAGGATAGTATTTCAGATATATTTGCATTTGCGTCCGCACATGAGTTAAGTCTTTTCATAAATGAAACAATTGAGGACGAAATTGTTGATTCAGACAATGAGCTTGGTATTTTTTATGATGATAATGAAACTGTTATAGCTTTTCCACAAACAATAAGAGCAAGTATTTTTCTTGGGAATGGCACTTCATGGTGTACCTCAAGAAAAGATGAAAATAATAGATTTCTTGACTATGCCATTAATGACAGAATACTGCTGTTTTATGTTATAGACAAGAATGGAGACACTAAAAAAGACTCGATGGCAAAAATTGCAATAGGTTACAGAAATGATTTTCTGTTCAACCAAGAATCAACTGTAGACTCTAAAAACAATAAGTTAAGCAAAGAGATACTGAGACAAAAATTTGGAGATAAGTTAGATGTTATTTTATTTGAGATTACAAATCTAGCAAAAAAGATTGGTTCCGAACACCCAATAAGCGATAGAATACAAAATTTGGTCAAAGACGCAGCCACTTCTTTGCGAAATTATAGAAGAATAATCAAAAAAGAAAAATACTCTAAGAACTATATTCAAGACAAGATTCTTGAAATATTAATTTATCAGAATATGGAAGAATCAGTTTTTATGGAAATACTAAATGATAAGAATTCTTCTGCATACCAAAAATATTTAGAACATCACAAGCTGAATGATGATTTAATCAATATCATAATTGAAAAAGGTAATTGGCACGCAAAGGGAATTTTGTCCAGAAATGCAAACCTGAGCAAACACTATTTAGACAAGCTTTATGATGAGGGAGGCTGGTTTACTGAAGAACAAATTTCTTACAATAGAAACTTACCAGTATCAATAGCGATAAAAATAGCAAAGAGTGGAAACGAAAATGCAATAGACAACCTTATGAGTATGCATCATTTTCCAGATGAATTAGTTGATTATGCAATAAGGAACTATACTTTATACCTACTATCAGTTCTGCACAGAACAAACAAAGAAATAATGAGCGACAACCAACTTGAAATAATTGACAATATAAGAAAAGTCTTTCTAACAAATAAGCTTCAAGTAAGCGAGGGTAATGTTGAGGACTTTGATAAGGCTTTTAATGAAGCTAGAAAAATGGTTCTTGAAGAAGAAGACAGCAAATAATCTGGATGTTATTCACAATAGCAGAGAATCTGTAATTAATTCTTCTGCAATATTAGCCAAGTATCTCTTTTCTGCCGACGTGATAAAAAGCCTTGTGGCAGCTCCCAAATCTGCTATCACTTGATTTGGGCTTCTCTGGTATATAGGCCATCCATAGATTGACCCTCCATGACAGCTTCTGCCCTAGCTGAATTTTCTAAATTAAATAGTGGCTCTTTATTTTGTATATTATTAGGAATTGTCTGGAACAACTCTTCACATATTTCAGGAAATCCTTTTCTGAGAATGTTTCTTGCTGCATTCAAATCTCTATCTACAGTATAACCACAGATATGACACGAATGTGTTCTATCAGAAAGTTCTTTCTTTACTCTATTTCTACACTGAAAACAATCCTGGCTAGTATAACTTGGATCGACTCTTGCTATTTTCCTACCAGCGTCGATGGCTTTGTAAGAAAGTTTTTCGAAGAGTTGTCCCCAAGCTGCTCTATGTATGGGTTTACCGAAACCTTTTGTTTGTACCATTTTCTTTATATTAAGAGCTTCAATAGCAATATTATCATAGTTATTAACTATTTTTCGTGATTCTTTATGCGTAAAGTCGTTTCTTATATTGCGCTCTTTTACATGAGCTTTTCCAAGCAATAGTTTGGCTTTCTTTCTTCCATTTGATTCTTCTTTAACTATTTTCCCCTCTTTGTCTTTTTCTCTTTTTTGTCTTCTTGAAACTATCTTTTGGGCTCTCTTTATATTTAGGGTAGATTCTTGGTAAATATCTGGGGTTTTAACAACATCTCCATTAGAGAATGTTAAATATGTTTTTAATCCGGCATCAATTCCAATTGAATTGCCTGTTTCTGGTAGAATATTCTTTTTTATTTCTCTAACAAAGCTAACATACCATTTGCCATCTACATCTTTTGTAAGTCCTATGGTTTTTAGATTTCCTTCCATTTGTTGATGCTGAATATATTTAAGATCACCAACACCGGTCATGTTTATTCTTTTTGTCTTAAAACAGGTTCCTGGCTTGTCCGCAACCAGTCTTATTCCACGATTGCGGCAAGCATCTTGAAATGTGAATGAGTTATACTGGGCTAATGTTTTGTATCTTGGAAATCCAGCTTTTCCGTTTTTATCTTCTATTCTTTTGAAGTAACTTTGGAAGGCAAGATAGAGTCTTTTGAGTGAGTCTTGATATAGGTGAGTATGGATTGAGTGTTTATCTTTTAAATTTGTTATATTTTTGCATTGAGATTCAAATGTCATTTTTTCTGAAAATATAGACTTATTCACTTTGGCTTCTTTTTTCCTTTTTAAAAACTCAACTCTTTCTCTTAGGTTATCATTGTAAAAATTACAAAGATAAAACAACACCAAATTTAGAGCTTTTTCTTGTTTCTTCTTGAGAAGAAGCCTGAATTCATATGTTTTAATAATTGCATCCGTGTCTTTTGGCTTCCTTGGTCTTTTTTTTACACTCTTAATTTCTTGCTCGATTGAAGCTAAGTCGCAACACTTCTCCATTGCAAAACAACTATAACACAAAATTAACAAGAGTCAAAAGAAAGAGCCGCTGAGTCTGTTCTATTCCAAATTTATTATTCAAGAAATCTAGTAGAATTTAGCTTGGGGCAATATTTTACTTTAAATTAAAGCATCAGATAAAAATCTTCAAAGTGAAATTTTACACAATAATATGAGATGAATTGTTTTGAAATATTTTTATTGTTAGCCTGTTTACATTAGATCAATATTGCTTCAATTAAATCTTCAACGGTCGCCACCAAGTACCTGCTTTTCACCGATTTTGTAAAAAGCCCGATCTCGCTCTCCTCTTGCTTTGGCTTCTTCTGCCGCGATCCTTTTGATTTCTGCGTCACGCGCACCTATTTTCTTGCTTGCAGATGATGCAGTTAACATCCATCCAAGAAAGATACCAATTCCAAAAGCTGCAACAGCAAGCTGCGCTCTTGAAGTATCTACTTTAATGCCTTGTTCTGTAGCAACAACTATTCCTGTAGGGTCTTCCATAAAAATAAGTATAGATTAGTCAGAATAAAAAGCAAATTTGCTTACTTACTTTTGTGTATTTACTTATCGCCAATCAAAAATTCAATAAGAGCAATAGCAAAAAATATTAAGATTACACAAAAAACAATAAAGAATAGTGTGTGCATTTACCTTGATATTTCTTTTATATGGTTATAGATTTCTGTTCCCACATAGAAACCTAGCACAAAGAACAGTACATCTAGAATCATGAACAAAAGTCCCCAACTTCAAATTGAGAACGATGAATTCCTCTTGCGTCTGCTTCACCAGAGAAGATCATTTGAATTGCTTCTGGTTCTGTCGCAACACTTGTTACCAACCTGTATGCAAAAACAACAACTCTTGGTGATCTAAAACCAGAAATTCTTGCAATGAGTCCACGTCTTGTTTGAAAATCTTCTTGTGAAATAAGTGCAGTTGTAACTGCACCAATTACATTTCTTGTATCACAAGTACTACCATTTGACTGAAGAAATAGAAATCTAAGCCTTAGTGGATAAGTAACAGTTGTTGGACCAGAAAGTGCTGAGCCAAAGAAGTTAACTGAGTCTGATGCTCCCCAGAATTCAAACTGTGAAGCACCTGTTAACAGTGCATCAGTGTCCTGAATAAATGGACGCATCTTTACAGTAACACCCGCTTTTGCAGCAATTCTATCCGAATCAACACTCAAGACATATTTATTGCCAGCAGAAACAGATACGTTTGATGGAATAGGCATGAAGAATCTATAACACAGAATAAAAGAAAGACAAGCCTAAAAATGAGAGATAGGATTACTCAAACATTTTCTTTAAATCTTCTGGTATATTGAGTGAGTATTTTATGCAATAGTCATATATTTCTCTTGGAAATTCACTAGACATTAAATCGAAATGAATTGCTGTTGAATTTTTTGTCTTTCTGTTACCGCCTATACATATGTATACAGTTTCGGCAAACTTATCATATTCAATGCCATTATTGAGCATAATAAGATTTCTGTTTAAGTTAAACACAGAATCAAGTTTTTCTCTGTTGTTTATACATGAAATATAGGCATCTACAAAAATATTTAAAAACTTCACGTTTTCATTTATTATTCTTTTGCGTGGTGCTTTGTTGCTATAACCAATAAAACTCAGTCTTTTTGATCTTATTGGGCTTGTTGAAGATATGGTTAATGAAAAATAATCACTTGCTTTTATTATCAGAACTCTGATTGGGCGATTCTCGTTAAGAAAATTTACTTGCTTTGTATACACTGTTTCTCTAGTTAATTTTGAATTTTCAATGTCCTCATAAAAACCACTTTCCTCTAAGTACAAAATTACATTTTTGTTGTATTTTTCAATTAGCTCTTCTAAGTTTTCATTCATATTTTATGATAGCATTTGTTTGTTTTCAATGTGTTCTAGTACCGCTTTTGTTATTTTTGTTTGCTTGTTAATTTGTTTTACTTGGTCATAAATAGACTTAAAGAATTTATTTTCAAAGTCTTCGTCCGTGAGATAGATTCTTTCATTGTTTGTCACTACATAATACTTTGTTATATCGCTTGTATTAAATTCGTGTTCTATTGAGATATTAAAACCTTCTTCATTGTAAATTGAGTAAGACAGTAAAGCATTATCAACACAGTTTATTATTTTTTTTACCTCTTTTATTGAACATTCATTTAAGAAAAAGATTGAAATATAATGAGATGCATAAATCATGAATTCGTTTTCAAGTATGTGAATACGAACTAGATATGTAGTAATCATATTAATAGGATCAGAAAATATTGGTCTTGAGTATTTGAATGATTTTGTTAGGATTGTGTGTTCATTACATGACTCATCAATTTCGCAAAAACCATCTTCTTCTAATTCTTGAATTAGTTTTTGTCTTACATTCATAACTGATAAGCATAGCATTTGTTATATGTATAAATAACGAAAGGGGGACCAGATTTCTCTGATCCCCCTAACTACTTAGTTTAGACTAAGATTTTTGGTTTATTGGCGACGAGCCATACCCAAAGCGATACCATCGGTGATGAGTCCGGCGAGTTCGCACATTAGACGACCGTAAAGTACAACGAGAACGTCGATGTAAATTACGCGGTTATCATCGCCGTAAATGGCCTGATTGAGCTGTACTGACTGTGGGTCTTCAACGTCAAAACGTACAGTCATTGACTTGCGCTGACGTACACCAGCGGGGAAAATGACGTAGTATGGGAGATAACGGAAAGAATCAGCAAGAGGCTCGCCATTGGTTACGAATGCTCCACCCTTGGGGCCTATACCGGCTGGGAAAAGGTGGTTTAGACCGAGGAGAAGTTCACAAGTCTCACCCTGAAGCACGAAGCTCATAAAGGTGGAGTTGATGAATGAATCGTAAAGAAGTGAAAGATCGGTATCAGAGAAGTTGTAGTTTACTGATGGGTGGAGAGCGTCACCGTCAGCAACAGGAGTATTTGAGCCCGCGGCGGCGGCTGTGGGAGAAGCGTGAACTAGACCCTTGGGAGCAAAGGTGATACCTTTGCAGAGGAAGGGATAAGTATCATGTACATAACCGTCTGAGTCGGCGGAAGTGAGAATACGACCTGCTTCTGCGGCAAGAATACCAGCAGCAGAGGGTGAATCCTGATAACCCCAGCTAAATGCAGTTAGCTGAGTAGCTACGGGAGTAGCAATGCCAGAGGCGCCGAGATAGCTGAATGCAAAACGAATTGTTGAGTAAGGAGTTACAATGAGGCGCTGATCTGAAGTTAGTACAGGTGGAGCACAAAGACCACCCTTGCCAGCAGCGGCAAGCTGAGATACTTCATTAGCCTGCTCAGTGGCGTCTACTAGCTTCTCTTCGTTTGGTGCGTCAGAAACGATCTTGGTGTTCATTGCAGCCCCACGGTTCTGAAAACTTGATGCGTTAGCCATTTTCTTGTCTTTCTCTTTTCGTCCAAATCTCTACACCCGTAGAGATTTTTTCACTTTGTTGTAGTCCGTCGAAACCTTGTGTTGTTGTTTGCCCGTTAGTTAGTTCTTAGTATCTTGCAGATACGATTGGAACTCGCTGAACGAATGCACCTGAAGTCTGGGTCTGACCAGCCTGGAGTGCAGGAGCATTTGCAGCGGGAGAAGCTGCATTGGTGCGAACAGTGGCGGCACTTCCACGAATACGAGGAGATACCTTCATTGCCCACTGCTGATTTACCCAGGGAGCCATACCAATTGCGCCGTTAGCAGCAGCAAAAGCAGCAGCTAGACGTGAACGGCCTGTGCGTGCCTCAATAAGAGCGCCACCGCCAAGACCAACTGCAATCTGAATTAGGCTCTGTGCGTTGGGTGAGAGTCTTGGAGAAGCTGGGGCCGAAGCTGGAGCGCGGCCTACTTCTGCAAGAAGAATCTGAACACCAATTGCAACTAGACCTAGACCTACACCAGCGGCAACAGTCTGTGCAGCAGGTGGAAGACTTGCAAGTGGGTTTCTTACGCGACGTAGTAAATCCATGTTTCCTTTTCCCTTCGTTGGCTCTAAAGCAACCCTTGCCTTAGACTTTTCCAATCGGGTTTTCAGGTAGAATATACAGTCTAAAACGATCACCTACTTTGGCGTAACAAAGAATTTCACTGTCGAAGGTAATTTTTTTATTATTGTCTAGAATTAGAGCTAACATTTTTCCCATGCCTGGACAGTTCTGTGGTGGAGAAAGGTCTGTTATATCTTCATCTTCTGGTGTAACTGTATTACTATCTTCATCTTCAATTCCATGTGGAGTAATAGTAAATCCACCCCCTACTATATGATGTTTTGTAGAACCTTTATCCACTGACACTGCATAATACGGTTTATTCCTACCCTCAAATTCATGATCAAAAATAAGTGTTTCGTCTCCTTCAAATGTTTTTCTTGTGATGTAGTGAATGTGTTTTATCTGGCCTATTACTTTGATTGAGCTTGGTGGAATAAATTCAATCATATGAATTTCAGTTGGTTCATAACCGTGCTTGTCTTTGTATTCTTTTCTTAGGGAAGAAACTCTTGATTTACAAGAGCCATCACAAATAACCAATTCATTGTCGATATGTCCAAAGTCTGTTTTCTTCATTTGTTCTGTATCTGGAATAATAGGTTTTTCTAGTACAGACAACCCATCACTGTTTTTAACTTTTCGCATACATATACGTTACATCAAATAACAAAATAAGCAAACTATTGAATGATAAGTTATATATTATGCTATGAAAATACATGACTATATTTGGCACAAGACCCTATTGGCTTAAATATGAAACACAAGACTTGTCAAAGGTTCCATTTTGGAAACTTTATATTGCTGCTCTTGCAAGACCAATGTTGATAGATGATGAAGATTTTGGAGATGCTGAGTATGGAGAAAAAGGAAGAATTAGTAGAATTTATAATCTTGGATTGAGGCTTAGATACAGAAAAGTAGAAAACCCTGCTTATGATAAGCCAGTTTATTACATATTTGATTATGTTGATTGTCCAGAATATGACGAAAGAACAAATACACCATATTTGGATGTTCGTGAAGGGTATAAACTATATGGGATTAGAGATGAATATTTTAGCAAGGGAGAGGTCTTTTACGAAGACAGAGTGATATACGCAAAAAGCGAAACAAATGCTCTTAAGCTTAGAGAAGAAGAATGGGAAAATGAAGAGTGGCGGGATCGTTTACTGCCAAATAGAGCATTTGTATTTCCAATGTTTTATAGTGAAGTAGTATCATACGAGTTTGAAAAAGTAAGCGGAAAGCTTCAACTTAAACAAACCCACAAAAGAAAGAATATAGATAACTATTGATGATTTCTGTATCACTGCTATACTAAAAAATGTCAAAAAGTAGAAAAGAAAAAACAGTCTGCATCATTCCATTCTATAATGAAGAAAAAACATTAGAAAATACAATATTAGTTGCAATAGGTTGTCAAGAATTTTCCGCAATTGTTCTTGTTGATGATGGCTCTAAAGACAAATCTTATGAACTAGCCAAGAGTTATTCAGACGATGTGATTCTAGTTAGAAACGATGTAAATGCCGGAAAGGGTCAGAGTATGATTAATGGCTACAGAGCCGTCAGATCAACCCTTGATTTTGATAGAGTAATGTTTCTTGATAGTGACTTGATTGGATTTGAAGAGTGGCATATAAGAGAGATGTTGTATGAAATGGATCAAGGATATGGTATGGTATTTGGACACTATGATTGGAAATCGAATAGAGAGTATGTAGATAGTGTTGGAATGTATTTGTTTTGTACACTCTGGTTTCCAATTGTTAAACAATTTACTGGTGAAAGGTGCTTGCGAAAAGAAATTATGGATAGATGTATTGAAGAGTATTCTGATTTATTTCAGAATTATGGCGCCGAGATAGTGATGAATGAAGTATGTAAGAAGATGAAGCTTTCTATGAAATATGTAGAGCTAGACGGATTTTATGCACTTTCCAAGCAGAAGAAGATTGGATTTTGGGAAGGCACTGAAAAGAATTTAAAGATGTTTAGTGAGATAATTAAGAAGAAGATTAAGATGAGTTTCTAAAAACAAAAAGGCAGTGGAATTCAATCCACTGCCTTCCTGTTATGATTTGTTAGTTTTGATTACTTTTTGGTTGCGACGTAGATACCAGCACCCATCATACCTAGAACAAGCACTGAACCTGCGATTAGGGCAGTTGTACGGAATGACATATCACGATCAGCAGCTTGTTGATCTGCCTGCATCCGTAGGCGATCTCTTTCAAGACCCTGTTGTAGAGTCTGAGCCTGTTGATTTATTGTAGCAAGTCTAGCCTCTGCTTCGGCTCTTGTTCTCAAATCACCAGACTCTATTGCTCTTAACTGCAAATCTCTCTGCTGCTCAAGATTGGCTATTTGCAAACGAACTCTGTTTGCTTCCTGATTGTTAACGTACTGAAATGCATCACTAGCTACGTTGGTTAGAGAGTTAAAAACAGAAGCAGTAACAGCACCCGCAGTTGGACCTCTATTTGTATTGCTGGTATTCTCTGTCTTTGTCTTGTCTGCTTCTCTAGTTCCTTGAGTTGTTGTGTTGCTTTGTATATTAAAACCAGGGATTCCAGCAGGAACAACTCTTGTTCTCATTCCAGAAGATGACTTAACCTTTAGAACTCTGCGACCATCTGTATCAACAACAAAGCCAGGAGGTGCAGCTTCACGACCTGCATAAGAATCAAATATAGCCATTCCACGGCTGTATGGATTTTCATCACCACAGCGACTCACAGTAACCGATCTTACAATCGAATTACACTGAGGCATTCCATGAATTTCGTCCAATCCAAGGTTCATACCAGAAGAAGGTGCAACTTTTGCATTATTGGATGCTGTGTTCTTGCCAGAATTGGTTGCCGTATTGGAGGATGCATTCCCCTGCTGAGAAAGAGGCTGAGTCACTTCCTCTTCTGTTAGAGGTGAAAAACTTTGCTGAGTAGAAATCCCACTCCAAAGATTGATAGAATCCAATGCTGGTGTTTCTACAGAGAAATCAGTTCCAGTATCTACAAGGTCTTGTTCATATGCAATGTCGTCATCTTCTGGTGAAGTAAATCCACCATTTCCACCGTTCATTGGAACGGTTGACTGTGGCTGAACATTTCCGTTCTGGAATGTGCCAACAGTAAATCCACTGTTAGGCATGGTATTGCCAGGAACAACAGCGGTTGTATACCCCTCACCTACATTTGTTTCAACAATTTTTACAGTTTTGTTACCCTTTGTATTTACCTTAATAACATTGGGAGGAACACTTCCACCTGTTTGCTCGGTATTGTAAATTGTAGTATTTGATGGACCACCATTCTTATTTGTCTGTTGAGTATTTGGACCAACTTGGGTCAATGGAGGCAATGGATTAGAAGGAGTTTCAATTACTTCAGTAGTAAAATTAGGATCACGACAATTTTCGCTTAATTTCTGTTGATTGTCGTAATCTCCACCATAAACGGTTTCAAGTTCATCACAGCAAATCTGTGCTCGATCCCTTGGCAACCATTCATATCCTGTGCATTCCTCTTTGGGTGGTGGGGGTGGTGGAGGTGGAGGAGGTGGAGGAGGACCAGGGTTTTGCTTCTTTACATTGGGTGGAATTGGAAGAATTGGCTCTGGGGGCGGAAATGGAACATTATCCTTCAACTCAGGTTCAGGAATTGGTACAAATTCCTCGGGTGGAGGTGGTTTTGGAGTAAATACAGGTGGTGGTGCAGGCTTTGGAAAAATCTTGTCAACAAAAGGCTCAGGAAGATTGTAATCCTTCGCACATCCACAATCTCTCTGTGCAGAGTTATATCCTCTCTTCTCAAGTGCGCCCTCATTAAGCGCATTCATATTCTCCATCTCTGATGGTCTTTCCGCATTGGGATGAACTCCCATTACAAGATCACCAGCAGGAACAACCTTTACCCTTGATCCCTTTTTTTGCAAAGAACCAGAACGTCTTACTTCGTTCTTTGGACGCTCAAAGCACTTGCCTTCAAAACATGCCATGTGTAGACACCTCTTTCAAGAGAATAACATAATAAAGAAAAAAGCAAAATCAATAAGCAAATTATTTTGTGATTTTTATGAGTATTATTCGTTTTAATTTACAAACTGTCTATTTTCTACGTCTTCCGCGATTTTCAACAGTCTTTAATTCAGTTGTGTCTTTTCGTTTAGATGGCTTATCGTCACCCATAAATTCAGTTGCAATATATGCTGCACCAAGAACAGCAATTACTCCCAATACATACTTGGTTGAATTATTCTTTCTTACTATAGGTACTGATGTTTCAAGTATGTCTTGAGTTAATGCTGGAGGTGGATTTATTACAAGAGTCCTCTCTTCATCTGGTCTTAGTGGACCACCTTCCAATTCAGACTCTCTAAATATTCTACCACTAGCAATCAATCTAACTCTTGGCTGAATTCTTGTTGGAACTTCAATTCTAAGCCCATTTACAACTCTATCATTGATTGTTACAACAACTGCCTCTGAGCCGGGTTTTCTATCCAATACAATTGTTGCTGAAGATTCAGCAGACCTTTCAAGCAATTCTGCTTGACCAGCAATTCCAGTAGACAATGGCGTGAATGTAAATACTGGTCTTTTCTTATCTGTACCATCTTCATATGGTTCCAAAATTACCGATGGTTCTGGAGTTCTTAATAGAGTGTCTTCAAATCCAGCTTGGTCATATGATTCTCTATTTGGACACTGAAATGTTCTAAGAGTGGGTGCGAAAGTTGAAGGATTTGTAATTATTCTTTTTATTTCATCTGTGTCAGACTCGGCATTCATAAATGCACTATCATCCTGTGTTGGACAAGCAATTCCAAATACATCTCTATACCAATAGTATTTAAGTGCTGCTTCTCTCTGTTTCTTCTCATTCCTGTCAACAATCATAGCAATGATATTAGCTGCACCTGCAACAACAGCAGTAATTGCACCCGCAGTTGTACTTGTAAGAGCAGGATTGTTCAAGGCATTTCTCAAAGCACCTGTAACCTGAACAGCAGTATTTGGAGCTTGCCATATTTCAAGCTCTGCCTTCATTCTTTCCATACTTCCATCAAAGTATCTATCCACAATCTGTCTTGAAGTCCATCCAAATACAGTCGCTAGTCTTCTGTTCATTCTTAAGCAATCTCTACGAATCTCCATTACAATCTTTTCAGGGCCTTTTCTTTCAACATACTCAGCAAGTGAAAGAAACTTTGTTCCTCTTGCGGCTTGTGCAATACTTTCTGGCGAATAAATATCGTCATTACTGCCATCCAATGTAAGCCCTGGAATTGGTGAAAATAGTAAGTCATAATACCAGATTATAGGTATAAAATAGTATGCTGTTACAGTACCAAGTCTTTCGTTTTTTCTAAAACTAACAGCACCAGATGTTATTCCAAATATATCTTCTTCATCTATCTGTGGAAAAGTAATTTTAGCATCAGTGCTAAAAAATCTTCTAATATCATGTTCTTGAGCACTTGGACCACCACTAAAATAATGACGAATATCATTGTATGTATTTGAACCCTCTTCTAGTACGAAGTTTCCCCTAACAAATGTTGTTCTTGGTTGAGTTAGACAGAGTGTAACTTCATTGTTTCGATTGAAAAATATTGGATGGAAATCTCCTACAGGAGAGATTGGTTGATATTCATTGCCAGCAAAATCCCACATTCTTTCATCTGCATACTCATCCATTGCGTACTCAAATACTTCTGGATTATTTCTATTACGACGATTGATGTCTGAGTTATAATTGTTATACTTATCGTTGTAAGGATATTGAGGCCAGTTTCTAGACTTGAAGAAATGATCAGCTCCGAATCTCATTGAATATACATTTGTTCTATTACCCTGAAGTCTTCTTGTAGTTGTGCCTTTCCACATAAGAGAGCGCCATGCGCCTCTCTCAGAGCCCATCATTCCGAAGCAAGCGAAAGTACACTTAGCAGCACCTCTTCTTAAAATACCAGCCCTGGAACGTAGCTCAGGGCTTGTAAAGAAACATCCTGGCCTTCCGCCTGTAGGCGTAGCTGATGGATTATTTGTATGCTCAGAAATCCAATTGAACTCAAATACCTTTCTTAGCTTCTCCCATGATGCTGCTGATACGTTCATACAATTAAATGCAGCAAAGAATCCAGTCCAAGCTCTATGAATCCAGTTTCCCGCTGCATTTCTTTCTTCATTTGTTGCATCTGGTTTATTCAATAATCTACCCTTCTCAATAATAAAGTCTCTTGTAATTGATCTTGCCGCTCTTATGGTTTCAATTGCTCGCTGAGAATTCATAATGTGTGCAAATACTTCAGTAGTCATATTTGGATCAAATTGAAAGTTGGCTACACCACCAGTTGTTTGTATATTTTCTGGAGTTGTGCCATCTCCCAATATAGATTGACCCAATTGACTATCTACATTTACGTTCTCATCTGCATTGACCCTGAAAATATAGTATTTTGTTCCAGAAGTGGTGCTGGGATTGGACATAGGTTGTATAGTAACACATAAAATAATAAAACAAAACGATGTGATATAGATTCTTATGGAAATAGAATTGGACGAAAGAAACAAGCTTGTTATCTCCATTTTAGAAGAAGAGGGATTTGTTGTCAACAAAAGTGAAAGCAAATATATGGTATGTATGTTTAAAGAAGTGTATAGAAAAGATAAGCGCGATAAAAGAGAAAGGCTGACAATATTTGTGGACTTTCCAGTTGGGATCAATGAATCAGAAATTAGATTCTGTACCAGATTATCTCGACTAGAAACAGAAGGAAAATACACTTATCCAATGAACGAATTCAATATCTATCAAAAACAAGTGCTTGATAGGGAAATAACTACAGAGAATAGAAACATTGTAGTTAATAGAACAAAAAGAAGAATAAAAAGGGGAATTGATGAAATCAATAACATTTCCGATCTTATTGTAAGACTGCTTTCAAACGAAAATATAAAGTGGGAGATAAATGGTCATATTAATAGACTTCTATTCAAGTGCAAATTATGTAAAGCAGAGATTGTGGGAATAACATCAGATAATTATGCAAATGGATTTGTAGGTAATGAGAAAATCTTTGTAGAAAACCCTGAAGACTTAAACACTCAATGTAGTGATTGTAAATTTAGTATATGATATAGAATACAATGCCTATTGAAAATCTAACAAGTCTTGAAAGTAGATTTATTCAATTATTTGAAGAACATGGATATGTGGAATCATATATAAAAAATCAATTTCATGAGTATTCTCCTCATCATATTTATTTCCTTAAGAACTTACATTGTAAAAAACATGAAATCATCCAGTGTGGAATAAAATATTCTAAAGTATATGATTATATTGAGTTTACAATTTATGTATCATTTGATGATACTCCTGAGCAAACATTAAGAGAGACAATGTATTTTGACTATGATCGCTTTGATGATTCGCTTTTTTTAAACGAAAGCAATCCGCGGTCTAAATTTGAAGACATTGTGATGCATGATATAGAAAAATTTCTTTCAAAATCAGAAAGAATGTGTGATTTTTTGCATCTTGTTCTTGAGGCTGGACACTGGATTAAAGATGTATCAGAAAGATGCGAGATACATGCTTACTGTGGAAATTGTGGCATGGAAACAGTTAAGGTAATTGATATTTGCCGTGTTGTAGTTTTTCAACAAACAAATCCGTTAATATGTAAAGAGTATGTAATTAATGACAGTGGAGATTTTGACAAGATTGATTTGAATAAACATATTTGTGGAAGGTGATTATCTACTAATAATCTTCAACAGCTCATTTAGATTCTTCTTATTAAGAGTGATCTCTTTTGTTCCATCTGGTTTTCTTATGTATATTGTGCCTGCTTCTTGATTAATTTCAGCAATAATAAAGTCATCATTTGGCAATTCAACCTCAAAATCAACAGAATTTTCTCTAACGTGAATTTCAAACAAGGTTCCCTCTTTGGCTTTTGATTTATTGAAAAAACCAAGTATACAATCATGAACAAAACTCATGATTTCATCTGTTCTATTTTCGATTGAAAAATACAATCCCTCAACTTTCTGTATATATTTATATATCTTTTTCTTTTCTTTTTTTAATGATTTCCTTGGTTTATCAAAATCGAGATCAATAGTTTCTAAAGGAGCTATTGAAAAAGCAAGCTCGGCTCCACTTCTGTTTTTTTGTATAAAATCAGCTTGAATTGATAGAGAATTCTCTGCATCATATTCATCAATTCCTTCAAATACAAAACTTAGATTAACTCCAATGCCTCCAAAAGAAAAATGATTAACAGAAACAATGAGAGCATCCTCGTCACTCGAAGCAATCACATGTCTGTATTCGTAATAATTTCCAGTTGCTTCATTAATTAATTCAATTGCATCTGTAACTTCTGGTCTATCCAATAGCTCGTCGTGCTCTTGTTTTGGCATAAAACAAGCATAGATCAAAAAAAAAAAAAAAGCAAAAAAAAAAGCAAGAAAAAAAAAAATTTTATTTTTTTATCTTTTTGTTGTTTTTTTTTTTTTTTTTTTTTTTTTTTTTTTTTTTTTTTTTTTTTTTTTTTTGCGTGTCTGGAAGTACAGCT
>JACCDT010483520.1_pt1 | contig 31826 bp, 30 predicted proteins | sample 7446291 | NCBI WGS metagenome assembly JACCDT01 (sample SAMN15323446, study PRJNA562643) | freshwater metagenome | isolation source: river surface water | place: USA:Blue River Watershed | collected 2017-08-17
AGGCCGCACACGCCTTGGGTTGACCTGCTCCCCATCAGCCATTTCCATGGAACATCACATCTGTTCGCCATCCGACAGAACTTAAACGCTGATCCGCGAATTTTTGAAGAGGCACGTGCACCGAGCGCTGAATCTTGCGTATGGCAGCGCACAGACGCCCAAAAGCCATCGGAATAGGCTGGAAACCAGCGTATCCCACCAGCCACAGGAGACCGACATGAGTCTTGGAGCCATTCTTCTTGTTGTTCTGATCTTGATGTTGCTAGGCGCCATCCCGAGTTGGCCTCACAGCCGATCGTGGGGCTATGCGCCCAGCGGCATTCTTGGCCTGTTCGTCGTGGTCTTGCTTGTACTCATCGTGACGGGACGAATGTGAACGTGGGACTAGCGCTCACGTGGTTCTCACACCCGCCATTCATTTTCAGGAGTCCATCATGAAAACCTTGTTGTATTGGTCGCTGGTTGTCAGCGCCTTTGGAGTCGCCCCTCAGGTCAATGCCCAGGCGACCTTTTTTGAGCAAGAACGATTCGACGGTCGGACGATCTCCGTCGAGCGCCGCATGCCAAATTTCCAGCGCTCCGGCTTCCGCGATGGGTTGTCATCGGCTGTGGTGCTGGATGAGCGTTGGGAAGTTTGCGAGGAAACACGCCTGCAGGGACGTTGCATGGTGCTGCGCCAGGGCCGATATCCATCACCAGGTGCGATGGGGCTGTATGGCCGCGTGGTGTCGGCCCGCATCGTACCGGCCGACGAACGGATTGACGCGTCGCGCTTGGCGCCAGACCCGATGGCCATCTATGATTCGCGCCGCCGAGGAAACGAGCGGCTTTACAAGGTGCCGATCACTTCGGTGCGGGCGGTCATGGGGCCACCGGAACAGCGCTGCTGGATAGAGCGCGAGGCGGTTGCGGTGCCACAGCGCTCAAGCACGAACCTGCCCGCAGCGCTCGCCGGAGCCTTGATAGGCGGAATTCTTGGGCATCAAGTGGGAGGCGGCAGCGGCCAAGACATTGCAACTGTAGGCGGTGCTGTGGCCGGCGCAGTGGTCGGGTCACGGCTAGGGGGTGGAACGCAAGACACGACCGCGCAGACGCAGGATGTACAGCGCTGCTCCACCATGCCCGCTACCGGCGTACCTGACCACTGGGAAGCAACTTACACGTTCCGCGGACAAGAGCACCGGATTCAGACCGCAACGCGGCCTGGTGATACGGTGATGGTCAATCGGCGTGGCGAACCCCGCTCGTGAGCGGGTCAAGCCGTGTTTACAGCGGCGCCTGCCCGTTGGTCGGGTGGGTGCCATAGAACGAGTGGATGCTAGCTTCCCACTTTTCGTCGGCCATGTCGGGCCAATGCTTCGGGTCAAAGCCGGGTGCCTTCTCAAGCTTTTCACGCTTGACGTCGAGCACGAAGCACTTCTTGTCAGTGTCCAGCGTCATGGCGCCCCAAGGTACGGCAAAAAGTTTCTCTCCCATCCCCATGAAAAAGCCGCCGAAGGACAACACGGCATAGCTGACACGACCGGTGCGCATGTCCAACATGATTTCCTTGATGTCCCCCAGATCGAGAGACTCCTTGTTGTAAACGTCGTTGCCAATCAAAGTTTTGGCGCCCATGAGGTGCGGTCCAGGTCCGTGACGCGAGTCAGGGCCAGAACCTTGGACGGCAGATGACTGCGACGTCGAAGATATGCTTTGATCATTGAATGTCATTTGAGTCCCCTTTGGATGTAGACAGTTCCAAGTGCAAGCAAGGTTGCTTGCCGTGCTCAGGCTAAGGTGATGCGACGATTGCGTCTGTGCGCTCTCGGACATTGGCATGAGATAATCCACAGCCTTGTCCTTACCTGAAACCAGGGTTGTGGGCAATGACGAGCTGGTGGCTTGGACTTGAGCTCCAGCGCACCGGTTCACTGGCTATGAATGGGGCCGCTACCGAGTCATGGCCGAGCATGCCTCTCAACTCCAGGGCGAGCCGTTGGGCCAACTCCTTGGCCTTTGCCATGGAAGCGGATTCGACCAGCACCCGCACCACGGGTTGGGTGCCCGAGGCCCGCAACAGCACTCGCCCGGTACCGTTGATTTCCTTGTCAGCACGTCGCTGCAAGGAAGTGATCCAGTCATTGTCTGGAGGCACCTGCCCCGCTGCGATGGGCACGTTGACGAGGTACTGCGCGTTCATGCGAAGACCATCGCACAACTCAGCCAGCGTGTGGCCGGTCCTTTTGAGCGCAGCCATCACACGCAGCGCGGCCATCACGCCATCGCTAGTGCTGTGCCAGTCCAACCCGATCAAATGCCCAGAACCTTCGCCGCCAAGGCGCCAGCCTCGTTGCTTGAGCATTGTTTTTACGTGTCTGTCTCCGACGGCGGCCCGCTCGAAAGGCACACCTCGACACAGCAAGGCCCGCTCCAGACCTTGGTTGCTCATCATGGTTCCCACCACGCCACCTTGCAGGCAGTCATTGATCTGAGCGTCCACGGCCAAGACGTACAGAAGTTCGTCGCCGCCATAGATGCGGCCTGCGGCATCAGACATCACAAGCCTGTCGCCGTCACCGTCCAGCGCAACCCCAAGGTCAGCGTGGTGTGCAAGTACGGCTCGCGCCACATGCCTGGGAACCGTGGCCCCGACCTTGCCGTTGATGTTGACGCCGTTGGGGGAAATGCCGACCGCAATCACTTGCGCACCCAGCTGCCGAAACACCGCTGGAGCCACCTGATGACAGGCGCCATGAGCGGCGTCCACCACGATCTTCAGACCTCGCAAGCTGATGCCTTCTGGCAAGGCATGCTTGCAGAAATCGATGTAGTGCGCCGCCGCATCCGGCAAGCATCTCGTCACGCCAAGCCGCGCCGAAGGCACACAAGGCAAAGGACCGCTCATGGCAACGGCAATGGCCTGCTCCTGATCGTCGTGCAGCTTGTCGCCCTCGGCCGAGAAGAACTTGATGCCGTTATCGTGAAACGGGTTGTGTGACGCGCTAACCACCAAACCTGCCTGGCAACCATGCCGCCGCGTCAGGTAAGCAACGCCCGGCGTAGGCATCTCGCCACACAAAACCGTATCCACCCCTGCTGCGGCAAAGCCCGCCTGCAAAGCCGCCGAGAACATGGAGGCTGATGCACGGGTGTCCGTACCGATCATGACGGACGGTCGCGTGCCTCTCGGTCTGCGAGGCGCGGCGATCACCCGCCCCACCGCGTGCCCGAGTTGCACGATGGTCTGTGGCGTCATGGGCTCAACGCCCACTTGAGCGCGCACACCATCGGTTCGGAACTTTGTTTGCATGCTCATGGGATTTCCTTCAATGGATGGGCAACTACCGCTCAGGATCACAACCGAGTTCGTCGAGAGGTTGGACCATAGAGTCGGCGCCGTCTGGGGTCTGTGCGCTGGCGTACTCGCGCCACCGTGTTCGCCAGCGCACAGACCCCGCCAGACGCGAGCCGCACCATGCGTCCACTAACCCACAGGACGATTTCGTGCCCCCTTTCGTACCTTCACAACGCAGATTGACACCCCTTGGAACCTGGACGCCGTGGCCATGGCTAAACGGGCTGGTACTCGGATGCGGTTGCGCGCTTGCATCGCACGCAAACGCACAGGGGTTGGAAGACCCAGGGCTGTTGGCCCACTGGGGTGAACGGCCCCTGGTGGTAATGCTGGCCGCGAGTCTGGGCCTCATCGTGCTGATCATGATGGCCTATGGCGTGCGCCACTTGCTGTTCACCATGAACCGGCTTTTTGGGCACCAGCGCCACCCCTACATAGACATCGACACCGCACAGTGGCCGCTGATCACGGTCTTCATCGCGGCGCACAACGAAGAAAAGGTGATCGCCGGTTGCATGGACGCGTTGCTGCAGACGGACTACCCGGCGGACAGGGTCAAGATCGTGCCTGTCAACGACCGATCCAAAGATGGCACCCGCGCCATCATCGATGCGTATGCAGCCCGCCATCCGACGCGGATTTTCGCTTTCCATCGCAGCGGCGGAAAGCCCGGAAAGTCGGCTGCGCTGAAGGACGCGCTGGTGTGTGCCGAGGGGGACATCGCCATCATCTTTGACGCAGATTACATACCGGGCAGGGGCTTGCTCAAGCAGCTTGTTGCCCCCTTCTTTGACCCCGAAGTGGGCGCGGTCATGGGGCGCGTGGTGCCGCTCAATGTGGGAGCCAACCTGCTCACGCGGATGCTGGACCTGGAGCGCGCCGCAGGCTACCAGGTGGACCAGCAGGCGCGCATGAACCTGCACGGTGTACCGCAATATGGCGGGACCGTTGGCGGCATCAGGCGCACCGCAATGGCCGCCGTGGGCGGTTGGCACGACGACACCCTGGCAGAGGACACCGACATCACGTTCCGACTGTTGATTGCGGGATGGAAAACCATCTACAACAACCGCGCCGAGTGTTACGAAGAGGTTCCCGAAGAATGGCCGGTACGCATGCGCCAGATCAAGCGCTGGGCCAAAGGGCACAACCAGGTTCTGTACCGGTATGGCTGGAAGCTGTTGGTGAGCAAGAAGACTTCGCTGCGCGAGCGTGTTGACGGGACGATGTTGCTGCTGGTCTTCATGATGCCCCCTGTACTGCTGCTGGGCTGGGTGGCTGCGCTTTCGCTGTACTACCTCAACGCAGGGACCATGGTGGCCCTGTTCATCCCGCAAATGGCCTTGGTGGCTTATGGCGCCCTCGGTAACTTTGCTGCCTTCCATGAAATTGTGATTGCCGTGCTGCTTGATGGCCACCGCCATCGCATCCGGTTGCTACCCGCCAATCTGTTGTGTTTCGTTGCCAGCCTGTTCGCCATTTCGTCGGCCCTGGCGGAGTCTGTGATGGACCGCCTTCGTGGCCGCGAAATGGTGTGGCACAAGACCGCACGCTACCGAAAGACCTCTTCATGAACGAAGCCCTGCAAAGCTTGTTGCCGAACCTGCTGCTGTTCGCACTGGTGTGCGGAGTATTGCTGCTGTTGCCGTTTGTACCCGCCTGGCGCGAATGGCGCCACCCCAGCGACTGCAGCCCGCTGAGAGTTTCAGCCAACTTGACCAGTGACACCAGATACCTGGCACAGCAGTTCCGCGCGCAGATCGAGGCACGTCTTGCCTCGGTGGCACCGCAAGGCCACGGCAGCGCGAGCACGGTGGATGGCCCAGTGCTGCGCCCCATCATCAGCACCCAGGCACTGCGATTGCGGGCCGACACCATCATTCACACGCCCCTTTACGCGGCAGCTGATGTGCAGGCGGCCGCCCGAACCGAGCTGCGTGAACTTTTGTGTGTGGGAAGTCTCACGCTGGGCCCTCACAGCCGCATCAGCGGTTGGGCACACGCCGACCAGGAAGCGGCGCTGGGCGATGCATGCGTTGCAGCGCGGCGTTTGTCTTCAGGAGTGTCCATTGACTTGGGCGTTCGCTGCTGCTTCGAGCGGCTGCATGCTCCCACGCTGCGTTTTGGGCACCTGTCAGCGTTTGTGGCTTCACCCCAGGGACCGGGGCAGGCCACCCGGCATTTGCTGCGCCGCATACCTGGCGCCGAGCGCTGGGGTAACGACGCGTGGCGCATTGATGGTGATTGCGACATTCCTGCCTGGCACAACTTCATCGGCTCGCTGGTGGTAACTGGAACGCTGCGCGTGGGTGAAGGCGCCCTCATCGAAGGCAGCGTGAAAGCGCACAAGGGCATACACATAGGGGCAGGGGCGCAGATCACCAAGGCCGTCATCTGTGAGGGTGCCATCCACCTGGAGCGGACTGCCACGGTGGGTGGTCCGCTGGTGTCGGAAGCCCACGTATTGCTGCTAAGCCGCGCACGGGTGGGTTCTCTGCATGCGCCCACCACCGTAAGCGCTACTCACATCCTGATTGCCTCCGGCGTGACCACGCACGGCACGGTGTGGGCACGAGATGTCGGCGTGGTTCTGGGGTCGGCATGAAACGTTTTATCTTGTCTTTGGCAATGGCCATGTGGATGACCATGACCCCGGCGTTGGCCGGGGAAGGAAAACCGGTATTGGACCTTACCGGCTATGCCGACGCCTCGGGCGCGATCTCGGTTCAGCACGGCGGTGACACCGTAGACCCCTACTTCACACTGCAGGCGCTGCTGCTGGCGCAAGCCCACGGGCTGGACACGTCTGCCCTGGCCAGTGCCTGGGGTGAATGGCTGCTGTTGCGGCAAAAACCCGATGCCACCTTTGACAGATATTGCCGCAACGGGCCTGTGTGGGCAGCTTGCAAGACCGCCGATGCCGACGATTCATTGCTAGGGTTGTGGGTGGTATTCGTGGACAGCTTGCCCGCAGCGCAACGCCTGCGGCCTGCATGGGTGCGCAGCCGTGCCGCGGCCCGGACGGCACTGGCGCGCCTGGTGGACCCCGCCCGGGGTGTCTATCTGGTGTCTCCGGTCTATCAGCACGGGCTGTTCATGGACAACCTGGAGCTCTGGGCTCACAGCGCCACCCATCCCAATTCCACCAAAACGCCCAAAAACAGCTTCACGCAAGCCATCGTGTCCACCTTCTGGGACAAGGAGCGCCAGCGTTACCTCGTGTCAACCCAACCAGGCCAGCGCGACACGGCACATGCGTTCTACCCTGATGCTGTTGCACAGATATTCCCTTTGCTGGTGAACTTTCCTCATCTGCCCGGAGGTGCCCGGGCGTATTACCGCGCATGGATGGCCGAGCACCGCAGCGAATGGCTGGCACAGGTTCATCATGACTTTGCCTGGGGGTTGATCGCCATGGCAGCGATGCAACACGAAGACCTGGCCTCGGCACGCTGCTGGCTGCAGGTCGCGCTGCCCTACAGGCACACCGTTCATTGGACGGTGACCGATGAAGTGGTCGCACAAATTCTGAACGCGCGCTCCCTGCAGGCCAGCGTGGAAAAAACCAGCTGCCCCCAGAAAACAGCAGACAACCTGGCCCGAACACCACAATGAAAAACCCATCGACCCTGAGGCTGAACCCCGCCCAGCTGAGCGCGCTGTTGAACGCGCAGGAGAAACTGCAACACGCACGCATTGCACAAGAAGGCGCCGGGCCCCACCGAAGCCTGCTGCGGACCGGGTGGAACACCACCACGTTGCTGGGTGTGGTGCTGATGTCTATCCTGCCCGTGGCTGTTCTGCTGGTGCTGCACAGGCCGCTGATGGAGTTATGGCACGACCTGCTGTTGTGGTGGGCCGGGCGGCTGGCCCTGCCGTTGACGCACGCGGTTGTGGATGGTGAATCGACACTGGTATGGCTGGCCGGGAGTGCCCACGCACAGTTGCCCAGCCCTTTGACTGGCACAGTAACAGCTGCCCTGCTTGTGGGTGCGTATGTGGCCACATATGCACTCAGCGACCGTCAACTGCCCATCAAGTACGTGGTGCGAGTGCTGTGTTTCGTTCAAGGCAGCGCGCTGATTTTCTTCTTGCTGGTGCCGTCACGCTTCGCCCATACGCTTTCCGGGTACTTGTCTGCCACGCTGGATGCAGGTTTTGCCCTGATGTTGGTGCTGCCCATATTGCTGGCTTTTGGTTGGGGGGTGCTGCGGGTGCCGACTTATCAGAAGCTGCTCTGCCCCGCGTTGCTGGTGGGCTATTTCGTGTTGATGGTGCCCCACAAGGCATTGCTTCATCTGCTGATCTTGCAACAGTTTTCGGTCTTGTTCATGCCCATCCTGTACATCTTTTTTGGCGCCATGCTGGACCTCATGATCTTTGTTGCCCTGTACTCGTGGCTGTCCAGCATGGCCCCCGCTGATGCGATCTCGAACGAGTTGAAAACATGATCCATTGGCGTCGCTCAAAGGTGCTGGGCTGGTGGACGCTAGCGGTTGTGCTTGCCCTGTGCAGCGCGTGGGCGATTGGGCGGGTCTTGTCCAGTGAAACGACTGGAATCGTAGTGCTGCTCTTGCCTGATGGAAGCGCCCGCAATCTGCCAGTGGCCCAAGCCTGGCAGGACGCAGCACACGAAGAAGGCCTCTCAATCACCACGATGACCGACGACGAGTTCATGCGGTTTGGCGGAAATCAGCGCCATATCGCTGGCGTGCTCTTGCCCGACTCGGTCCACAGGGTGGCATCCGACCTCCTGATCAGCCAGCTGTACGACTACGTGCATGGCGGGGGACGGCTGTTTCTCACATTCGATGCAGGCGTGAACGCACAGCATCAGGACGGCTATGTAGGCCAGGAGTCGCGACTGTCGCGATTGGTTGGCATCCGCTACGCGATGTACCAGGATCTGCGCGAGAAAACCTATTCCGTGGACCGGGTGCTGGGCAGCCGCGCCGCTGAACAGCATCTCGGCCTGCAGCCGGGCAAGCTCGACTTCAAGCATTCTGTGCTACCACCCTTGGGGGAGCTGACGACCTATGGATACCAGAAACTCCGCTATCCACAGTTTCAGACTCAGGTCACAGCGGCAAACGAAACACGCGTACTGCTGCAGTCGCCCACCGGCACGGTGGTGGTGGCACAACGCCGTTTCGGTGACGGCGAAGTTCTGTTCGTCAATTTGCCCCTGGGCTACCTCAAAACCCGCACCGACGGCTACCTGCTGCACAGACTGCTGAACCACTTCGTGGTCGGGATGCTGCACCAGCCCCGCCTGGCGCCGGTTCCCCAAGGCATGGGGGGCATGATCCTGAACCTGCACATCGACTCAAACGCAGCGCACCAGCCCCTGCTGCAACTTGAACGGGACGGCTGGTTCGACGGTGGCCCCTACTCGCTGCACTTCACGGCGGGTCCAGACACCTATGCACATGGCGATCGGATGGGGCTGAACCTGGATAACAACCGCGAGATGCAGGCGTTCATCAAGCGACAACTTGCCCGCGGACACGAGATAGGCAACCACGGCGGCTGGGGCCACAACATCTTCGGCGACAACGCCAACGGTGACAACCAAGCTGAATACCTGCCCTATCTGGTAAAGAACAACGAAAGTGTGTCCCACATCATGCAGCAGCCCGCGCGCAGCTATTCAGCGCCGATGGGCAACCAACCGGTCTGGAGCACCCACTGGCTGGAGGAGCAGGGCTTCAAGGCCTATTACTTCACCGGTGACAACGGCCTGGGGCCGACCCGCTCCTACTACGAGGGGCACCGGCCGGGCTCGCACCTGTGGGCTTTTCCGGTAACGAACTTCCACCAGATTGCAACCTTCGAGGAGCTTGACCAGCCGACCTTGCCACGCAGCGATGAGGACATTGCCCGGTTTCTGGAAGAGCTGGCAAATCACGTGGCAGATACCCGGGTGGCGCGGTTGTTCTACTTCCACCCGCCGGCTGCCGAGGAGTACCAGCATGTGCTTGACCGCCTGGACCGACAAACCAAGGCACTGGCTGCGCAGCAACGATTTCGCTGGTACACGATGGAAAGCCTGGCCGACTTCATGGATCGACGTGAACAGGTGCAGTGGCAGATCGTTGCGCGCCCGGGCAAGCGGGAGCGGAAACTGGTTGCGAAGACAACAGCCGACTTGCACGGGATGAGCTGGATTTTCCCATTGGAAACTGCCAGCGGTTTGGATGTGATTGAGGGCAACGCCACAACGCACCGCGACGCGGCCAACTGGATAGTGACCGCGGACAAGGGCAAGACATTGGTGATCCAAATCCTGCCAGGCAGCGCTGCCAGAGAGCCTTACTGATCAGCCGGGAGCGCGCTGGTCAAGCATTGCTTGAACAGACACCGGCCTATGTCTGCCAGCGCACCGACGCCACGAGGCCACAGACTTACAACCCCAACTGTGCATTCAGCGCAAACCGTTCCAACAAAGGAAAGACCCCCATGCAAACTGTTTTCACTGTACGCCTTCTTGGGCTGGCAAGTCTGAGCATATTCACCGTTACTTCTGCGCTGGCGCAGGACACGAGCCATTACTACGGTGGAGTATCGATTGGAAGCTCGCGGACAGACATCAACGCATCTGGTGTCACGGAGGGCTTGCTGCCAGGCGTGAATGCATTGACCACGACCACGGACAAAAAAGACACCGCATACAAGCTGTTCGGGGGCTATCAGTTCAACCGCAACATCGCCTTGGAGGGCGGCTACTTCAACCTTGGCAAACACAGCTTCACCGCGAACACCTCACCAGCAGGCACCCTGGCGGGTGAGACCAAGGTCCACGGTGTCAATCTGGACCTGGTGGGCACGATGCCCCTGACCCAGCGATTCTCGGCGCAGGCACGTATTGGCGCGCAACACGCCTGGTCACGCAGCAACTTCAGCGGAACCGGGGCTGCCGCAGGCGTGGCAACCAGCAGCAAGCACAACGACACCAACCTGAAGGTGGGTTTGGGTGTGCAATACGAAATCACCCCGGCAGTGTGGGTAAGGGCCGACGTGGAGCGCTACCGGATCAAAGACGCCATTGGCAACCGTAACAACGTGACCGTGGCATCCGTGAGTCTGGTCATTCCGTTCGGCCGAGTTCCCCGGGCTCCCGTGGCGGCAACACCTGACTACCCGGTGTACGCAGCCCCACCAACCGCCATGGAACTGCCGCCTGCCGCGCCTGTTGTCACGGCGGCCTTGCCGCCAGCGCCTGTAGCGCCCGTGATTCAAAGGGTAAGCCTGTCTGCAGACACGCTGTTCGGCTTTGATCAGGCCAAAGTTCAACCCAGCCCCGAGCTGGACAACTTCAAGAACCAGGTTGCCAACACCCGTGTTGACGCAATCACGGTAGAGGGACACACAGATCGCATCGGCTCGGCTGCCTATAACCAGGCGCTGTCGGTCGAACGCGCCGAAGCAGTGAAGTCCTATCTGGTTACTCAAGGTGGACAAGACCCCACAAAAATTACTACGCTGGGCAAAGGCGAGAGCCAGCCAGTCACCCAGGCTTCAGACTGCCCAGACTCGATGCCACGCACCCAGCGAATCACCTGCTTGCAACCGGACCGCCGGGTCGAAGTGGAAGTCAAGGGCTCACGTTAAGAGCAAAGGAAAACTGCCATGACCGAACACAACACCACCGCCAAACAAATGGCCAACGCTGCAAGCCAAGCCGTACAGGAAGGCGCTCCGGGGCTGAAACATGCCGCCGAGCGGATCAACGAACTGGCCAGTGAGGGCATGGAGGCAATCCGCGATACGTCGCGTCAATGTCGGAGCCAACTCATGGACGCATCAAGCAATGCGATTTCACACATCAGGCACCGCCCCGTCCAGTCGATCCTGATTGCAGCGTTGTTCGGAGCCACTGCGGCTACCCTCGTCAGCATGCTGCGGCGGCGCCACTGAAGCACCCACCCTGCCCTTTGCAGGTTATCTGCAGAGGGCTGTATTCAGGTGTGTTCCGAACACAGCCTGCCTCGGCTAGGCTGGCAGGTGCTCGGAAACTGGGCAAAGAACCAGCAAGCAACCCGTACCCGCAGGATCGACACTGGCGACTGCTGTAACCGTACACACGGCGGGGTCCTGGCCCTTCAGCACCAAGACCGCCGAACGGGTGGCATTTTCATGCAGGACGAGTGCGAGCAACTGGTGCAACGCCACAGAACTGGGGGCCGTGAGAAAGCGGTCCAACCTTTGCCCGAGCAAGGCTTCACGTGCTAAACCGAGTTGCTGCGCCCCCTTGGCATTCAGTTCAAGCAACTGCGCCAACGGGTCAACCACCAAATATGCAACGGGGGCCGCGTCGAAAAGCTGCGCTTGGCGAGCCAATGCGGTCTCAAGCTCAACGCTGGCATTGCGCAAGTCTTCTGCCTGCAAGTCCAACTCCACCTGGTGTACCTGCAACTCGTGCAGCAGAGCCAAGGCATCGGCGGCGGTTTCAGGGTCTGATGCCAAATCGTGAAGTACACGCAGCGCGTTGGCAGCGCTGGCGTGGGTCTTGTCCAACCCGACAAGGGGGGGGAGACTGGATTGTGCCCTTGCACGCAAGTTGGCTGGACCGCTGGGCTTGAGCGTGATTGTGGCCATACGAACCTTCACGGCGGCAAAGTGCCGCTCAAGACTGACTATAGCCCTCGCGCAGGCGAAACTCCAGTTCTTTCGCCTTGGTGATGTCAACAAACGTAAGCACTGCTCCCTGGATCATGTTGGTGAGCGTTCGGTAAGGCATGATGCGGACCGAAAACCAGCGCCCGTCGGTGGTTGCGACTTGCTTCGTGCTGGAGGCCAAGGTGCGCAGTGTGTCCTGAACGTCACCGTGCAACTCCGGGTAGTTGAGCGTACTGGCCAAGTCGCTCAGGGGCCGGCCAATGTCGCCGTCGCGCAGATGGAAGATGCTGGTGGCCTGCTCGGTGAAACGCCTCACGTTCAGTTCATTGTCCAGAAACAGCGTAGCGATGTCGGTGCTGTTGAGCAGGTTCTGCATGTCGCTTTGCGCCAGCGATAGGTCGTCAAGCTTGGTCTGCAACTCACCGTTGATGGTTTGCAACTCCTCGTTCATGGACTGCGCCTCTTCCTTGGAGGTGGTCAGTTCCTCGTTGGCCGACTGCAGTTCTTCATTCGCGGATTGCAACGACTCGTTGGCAGCTTGCAGCTCCTCTTGGGATGCCTGCATTTCCTGGCGCAGCGCACGAATCTCCTCGTTGGCACGCGCCAGAGCTTGAGCCATCGCGGCAGCATCGGCAGACGTAATTGCCGTATGTTTAGACCTGCTTCTTTTGGGCACAGCCACTTCCCGGAACACCACCATGGCCATGCCCTGCAGTGCCTGGGGTTCTTTGACTGCCTGCACGGTTATGTTCAGCACATGCGAGCGGTCCTCATCCAGTTGCAACCCTGTCAACTCCACGGTGGCGTGCTCCTGCAGCGCCTGACGCAGCGCCGCTGCCAGTTGGGTGCGTATGCCGGTGCGGGCCATCACGTGGATGTTCCAGTTGGCCTTGCCCGCAGCGGGCTCCAGGTAGCGGCCGGTGCGTCCGCTGATGTAGATGATGTCGCCAGCCGAGTTCACCAGCACAGCGGGCGGTGAAAAGGTCTGCAACAACAACTGGTCGGCCAGGGCCTGCAGGTTGCCTGCGTGCGTGGGTGATTTGGACACAAGGGTCTCCGGCGCCGTCTTGCGCGACGGCGAGTGGCGATTGATGGGGAAATCGATGACGCCTGCACTCAAGGCGTGATCGTTACGTACATACAGCCGCGACTTGGCGCACAACGGGGTAAACAACGACTGCGTGCGCCCCACGGTTTCAGAGCCGCCCAACAGCAACACACCATGAGCGCGGAGGCTGAAGTGGAACAGCGGCATCAGGCGGTGTTGCAACGCAGCCTTGAAATAGATCAGTACGTTGCGGCAGGTCAGCAGGTCGAGCTTGGTGAAGGGCGGGTCGAGGATGACGTCATGCTGCGCAAACAACACCATATCCCTAATGTCTTTGCTGACCTGAAAGCCACCGTCCCGCTCGTTGAAGAAGAGCGTGCGGCGGTCGGGTTCCATGCCCTCCAGCGCCTTGGCCGGGTACCAGCCTTTGCGTGCCACGGCAATTGCGTCGGCACTCAGGTCTGTGGCGAAAATCTGAAAGGTATGGCGCTCTGCGCCTGGCGTGGCGCGCTGCACTTCCCGAAACACCATGGCCAAAGAATAAGCCTCTTCGCCAGTGGAGCAGCCAACGACCCAAGCCCTAAATTGGCTTGGTGCGTTGGTTTGTGCCAACAGTTTGGGAAACGCCGTTTCCTTCAAGTCGAGCCATACCGAAGGATCACGGAAAAAGCTGGTCACACCAATGAGCATCTCTGCAAACAACAGATCGAGCTCGCCTGGATTGTTCTGTAGGAATGTGACGTAGGTCTCCGCAGAATCCAGGCCATGCACCAGCATTCGCCTTTCAATACGGCGCAGCAAGGTGCTGGTCTTGTAGAGCGAGAGGTCGTGTTTGCAGTGATCGCGAAGCAGACCAAGAATGCTGTCGAGCGTCTGCGAAGCGTTCTTTGGAGGTTGCTCAGCCCCCTGGGGAGTCAACTCTGTTTGGGCGATCGCCGCAGTGATGCGCTGTGGCAACTCACCCGGCGGCGCCGCAATACGAACGCAACCTGAAGCAAGGGCACTTTGAGGCATGGAGTTGAATTGTGCAGAACTGGGCTCTTGCACCAAAGTCAGACCGCCTTGCTGCCGGATGGCCTGCAACCCCAGAGTGCCGTCCGACCCCATGCCAGAGAGCACGACCCCAATCGATTGTTGCCGTTGTTCTTGCGCCAGCGACTGAAACAGCATGTCAACGGGCAACCCCATGCCTCTGGGCTGTCGCGCGCGGCCCAAATGCAGGCGCCCCTGCATGACCGTGAGCTCACGCCCTGGAGGAATGACATAGACGGTGTTGGGCTCTACCACCATGGCTTGAGCTGCTTCACGAACCGAAAGCGTGGTTACCCGCTGCAACAGGGTCACGAGCATGGCCTCGTGTGTCGGGTCCATGTGCTGCACCACCACGTAGGCCAATCCGCTGTCTGCCGCGACGTTGGCAAAAAATGCTTCAAGGGCCGCCAAACCGCCGGCCGATGCCCCCACCCCAACGATGCGTGTAGCACCTGATTTGCTGTTGGAACGGTACGCGTTGCTTGGGCCCATGCACTGGTATGCGTTGTAGATGGATTGCCCTAGATGGCTATCTTCGAGGGCAGCAGGCGATCGTACTCCGTCTTGACGACTTGATAACACTCACAGGTGCGCCGCTCCAGTCCCGGCCGATCCAGCACCGTGATGTGACCTCGGGCATAGCGTATCAAACCCGCGCGCTGCAACTTCAGGGCACTTTCGGTCACGCCCTCGCGGCGCACCCCCAGCATGTTGGCAATGAGCTCCTGGGTCATGACCAGCTCATTGCTTTTCAAGCGGTCCAGGCTCATCAACAGCCAGCGGCACAGTTGCTGGTCAACCGTATGGTGACGGTTGCACACAGCGGTCTGAGCCATCTGAGTGATCATGGCCTGGGTGTAGCGCATGAGCAGATGGGTCACGGCTGGAGACGCGTCAAACTCTGCCTTGATGGCCTGGCCGCTCATGCGCAAGCCCTTACCAGAACTTTGCACCACCGCCCGGCTGGTGGTGGACTCGCCACCCATGAAAATCGAGATCCCCACCAAGCCTTCATTGCCCACAATGGCAATCTCGGCAGAGGCACCATCCTCCAGCACATAGAGCAGGGAAACAATGGCATCCAGCGGAAAGTAAACATGCGACATGGTTCGTCCCGCTTCGCAGAGAACCTGTCCGAGTGGAAAATCGACCAGTTCCAGTTGTGACGCCCAACGTTGCCAAATGGCATCAGGCAGACAATCCAGCAGTTGGTTCCCCCGGGCTTTGGTGTTGAAATCCATGCGCTGCCTCCCTGTAAGCTGCGAAGTAAAACGCAAAAAGGTGATGAGCAAAATCGCTTATATGAACACCCTAAACCACAACAGTAATACTCTGCCGTTAGAGCGTATGTGCGCTGGCACACCAAACGAAGAGCTTACGACACATACGCCATTTGTGCGATATGGCCGTTCTTGGTGATTTGCGTGCCCTTGTCAAGCTCTGGCAGAAAGACAGTTTGTTCACCGCTGCTGCGAAGCCATAGGATTTCTGGACGCAATGTAAATGTGCCAAGCCGCGATGAATACCGCAGCGATTACAGGGCCAAGTACCAAACCATTGAGGCCAAACACCGTGATACCGCCAAGCGTGGCCATCATCACCAGGTAACCAGGCATGTGCGTGTCTCGCCCAACCAGAATGGGGCGCAGAACATTGTCAAGCAGGCCAATTACCAGCGCGCCAAAAGCCAGCAAGACAAGGCCTTGCCATACAGCGCCCGTGGCCAGAAAGTACAGCACCATTGGCAGCCATACCAGTGCTGAACCCAAAACGGGAAGAAGGGACAGGAAGGCCATCAGCACGCCCCACAGAAACGCCTCGCCCACGCCCAGAAACCAGAACGCCAAGCCGCCAAGCCCCCCCTGAATGACGGCCACCAACAAGCTGCCCTTGACCGTGGCCCGGATCACGGTGGTGAACTTTTCAATCAACACCTGCTGGTGCGAGGGCGCCAACGGGATCGCCCTCCGCAATTCCAGCACCATCTGTTCACCATCACGAATCAGGAAGAACGCCAGGTAGAGGGTAATGACCAAGCTGACAACAAACCCCAGGGTGTTTTGCCCGATATTGAGAGTGTTCGCAGCTATCCACTGTATGCCTTGCGCCAATCCGGCGTCTAGCCTTTGTTGCAAGGCGTCAAGGTTGGCCAGGCCTATGCGGTCCAGCCCTGCCAATGCCCAGCCAGGCAGCATTGCAAACCAGGCGTAAAAGTAGCGCGAGGGCCTCCATTCTCCCGACTGGATGCGCGCATAGCCACCCGATGCTTCCATGGCTACCAAGGTAGTGACGATGGCAAGGGGCAGCACCACAATGACCAGCGCCACACACAGCGTGACCAGAGCCGCCAGTGTGCGCTGGTGCCATAAACGCAGCAACATCCAACGGAACAACGGGGAGAACATCAACGCGATGATGACGCCCCACATGATTGAGCCAAAAAATGGCCGCAGGATCCACGCAAAGGCGAAGGAAACGCCTGTCAACAACAGCCACAGTGGCCAGTTTTGTGGGTGGGGCAGCTGGAAGCCCCCTGACGGCGGTGGCGGCTGCATACCCCGTGCTTACAACCGCCGCCCCTGGATCAACCTGAACAGAATCACCACCACGGCGATCACCAGAAGGATGTGGATGTAGCCACCCAGGGTGTAAGAGGAAACCAACCCCAGCAACCACAGGATCACCAGAATGAGCGCGATTGTTCCAAGCATTGCATGTTCCTTTGCATGATCTTGCACTCGCTCAGGTTGCGCCGCATGGCGCACCGCAGTGCTTTGCTTTGGAGTCTTGCAGTACAGGCCCGTGCCGTCTGTGCGCAAAGGTACACAACGCACAAGCGTTGTCAGCCCTCTGAGAGACGCGTCCGTTTCGCTTGCGTGCGGTTTCGCACAGACGGCGACGCACATCGGCGTAGCCTTGCATCACCCGCTGGCCATGTTTTGCTGCTGAACGCCAGAGGAAGACGCGAGACGAGTGTGAACTGCCCCGCGTACCCTGATGCATCACTCAAAAGAGGCTCCTCATGACCATTCGCCCCCCCCTTATCGCCGCCGTTACAGCATTGGCACTGCTGACCCTGTCTGGCTGCGCGGTCACTCGCGGCCAGGAAACTTTGGGTGCTTATGTTGACGACACCACCATCACGACACGGGTGAAGTCCCGCTTCTTCGAAGACAAAGATGTTGCCGGCTCGTCAATCAGCGTGGAAACGCTCAACGGCACGGTGATGTTGTCTGGCTTTGCGAAGAGCACGCTGGAAAAGCAACGCGCCGAAAGCATCGCACGCTCCATCAGTGGGGTGCGCGACGTGAAGAACGAAATTTCGATCCGTCCCTGAACTCTGGGATGAACATCCATGAAATGGGATTTGATGCAAGGCAGCTGGAAACAACTGTCAGGCAAGGCACAGGAACAGTGGGGAAAACTGACCCGGAACAACCTGTACGTGCTGTCTGGCCGCCGAGACCAGCTCGCTGGGAAGCTGCAAAAACGCCGTGGTTTGCTCAGGAACGCCTCTGACAAGCTGCCATCCATTGACAAACCCAAGACCGCTGAACGCTGGTTTGAGCCGTGAGACTGTCACATGCCGGGGCTGCCGAGGCAGCCTCGGCTGCTTCACTGCTTGCCATCTTGCTGGGTTGTCGAGTCCTGCATCTTCTGGCCTGCTTGCTCAATGCTCTTGCCTACCGCGTCGGTGGCCTGGTCAACTTTCTCACCCGATTTTTCAATGGCTTGATCGATCTGTTTTCCTGCTGTTTCCGCGGGACCTTCCTCATTCTTCTGACATCCGGTCAACGCGCCAAAGACCACCAGCATGGCCAGTGTGGCGTTCGTGGTTTTTTTCAGATCAGACATTGTGTTTCCTTTGAGTCAAGAGAAGATTCACTTGTCGACCTCATGGCCGATGATCCCGCCGATGGCGGCGCCACCCAGAGTGCCTGCGGTGCTGCCACCCGTCAGGATGGAGCCCCCAACGGCTCCGGCACCTGCACCTATGGCTGTGTTTCTTTCTTGCTGAGTCATGCCGGAACAGCCCGCCAACCCCAGAAAGGTAGAGATGACCACTGCGCAGAACACAGTGCGCTTGGTTGTTTTCATGGTTAAACCTCTTTTACTGCCCAGGATGTTGTCGTAGTGACGAGATGGCACACAATCCAACACCTGCAAGGACAGGCTATCTGGATGGGAGGAGTCCGTCTGTCTGCCAAGACACACAGCGGCCGCGCTGAAGATGGAGGAACCTCTGTCAAAGCCAGTACGCCCATAAACGGGCGAACGCTTCCTTCAAGCGCAGGTCCAACGAACGGCGGCGCCACTGCTCCAGCCCGATCGCGTTGGATGCCGCCAAATCCTTGGCGAACATGGCGCTCACCTGCTGTCCAAACTCCCCCCCCAGCACCACGGCATTGAGTTCATGGTTGTGCAAAAAGCTGCGCCAGTCGAGGTTGGTGGAGCCTACCGTGGCCCATACGCCATCGATCAGCACGGTCTTGGAATGCAGGATCACCCCGCTCCGCTCGTAGATCTTGACTCCGGCAGTGAGCAAAAGGTCGTAGTAGCCCCGGCCAGCGTGGAAAACGAGCCACGAATCGGTTTGACTGGGCAGTATCAGCTTGACGTCAACGCCCCGCGCCGCGGCGTCCATGAGTGCAGCCAGCAACTGTGGATCGGGTACGAAGTACGCGTTGGTGAGGTACACGCTGCTTTCGGCGCTGCCAATGGCAGACAACAGCGTGGCGTAGATCAGGCTGTAGGGTTCTTCGGGTGAACTGGCAATGACCCGAACCACCTGGTTCCCAGCGAGCACGGGTTCGGGGAAGTGATTCAGTGGCTGAAGCAGCTCACCCTTCTGAGCAGCCCACGTCGCCAGGAAGAGCTTCTGCAACTCGGCTACGGCAGGGCCTTGCAGCTGCAAATCGGTGTCGCGCCAGCTGGCTTGGCCGCCCGGCCGCACACGAGACGCCCGGCTGAAGGACCCCCCGGAATAGACGCTGCTGATGTTGATGCCGCCCAGAAACGCCGTGCGCCCGTCCACAATCATCAGCTTGCGGTGGTCTCGCTGATTGAGCAACCATTCCGTGCGTACTGCGGCCGGGTTGATGGGATTGAACTCAAGCACCTGGATTCCGCTGTCCATCAGGCGCCGGAAAAAAGCATCAGAAGTGCCCATGGTGCCTACGCTGTCACGAATAAGGCGCACCTGAACACCCTGCTGCTGCTTTTCGATCAAGGCCTGTGCAAAACGCTCGCCAACCTCATCTTCCTCAAGAATGTAGGTTTCCATGTGGATGTGGTCTTGCGCAGCGATGATGGCCGCCAACATTGCCTGGTAAGTGGATGGGCCGTCTTGCAGAAGAATCACGCGATTGCCTGTGGTCAAGGGGCTGCCAACCATGGCTTCTTCCAGTGCCAGGTGCCGCGAAAAAATGTCGGTGGGCTGCCCGCTTCGGCTGAGTCTGTCCAGAATGGCCTTGCTCTGGGCGGCGGACAATGGGCCGCGCGCACCTTCAAGCTGAACCGCCGGACCACGTCGCAGGCCCAGGTCCGGAACGATCACCGGCAGACTGCTGCAGCCCCAAAGAACGGCCAGCCCCAGCAAAACGATTGCTGATGCGACAAGGTGGCGAAGTGGATGCATGTGTTCGCGACTCGTTCGAAGGGCAGATGTACGGCGGCACCTGGGCGTCTGGATCAGCTTTTTTTGGGGCGAGACCAGTCCGCCACGCTCACTTGACGGGCTCGCGCCACTGTCAAGGCGCCGGCTGCGGTGTTCTGGGTGACTGTTGAGCCGCCACCAACCGTACCGCCAAAGCCCAGAGTTACTGGCGCCACCAGCACGCAGTTGCTGCCAACATGCACGTCGGCTTCAATCACTGTTCGGTGCTTGTGGGCGCCATCGTAGTTGGCGGTGATGCTGCCCGCGCCAAAATTCACTCGCTCACCCACAGTGGCGTCACCCAGGTAGGCCAAGTGGTTGGCTTTGGCACCCGCGGCGAGTGTGGAGTTCTTGACTTCCACAAAGTTGCCAATGTGCACGTCAGCGCCGAGCTGGGCCCCCGGGCGCAGACGGGCAAAGGGGCCGATCTGCGCCCCTGTTCCCACGATCACGCCTGGGCGATCGCCGTCGATGTGTGTGAATGGGTGTATTACCGTGTCGTCTCCAACGACGACGTTGGCAATGAAACAGTTGGCACCAATTCGTACACGGTGTCCGAGCCTGACCTGCCCTTCAAAGACGCCGTTGATGTCGATTTCCACGTCCTGTCCGCAGGTGAGTGTGCCGCGAACGTCCAGGCGGGCCGGGTCTGCCAGGCGCACACCCTGGGTCATCAAGTCTTCGGCTATGCGTGCCTGGAAGATGCGTTCCAGCTGTGTCAGCTGCTGCGGTGTGTTCACGCCCAACACTTGCGCTGCGTCTTGAATACGGTGGGCACGTACCGGTACGCCATCAGCAACGGCGAGCTTGACCACATCGGTCAGGTAATACTCGCCCTGCGCGTTGTGGTTGTCCAGGCGGGCCAGCCATTGGCGCAGCAAACGCGTTGGCACCGCCATGATGCCGCTGTAAACCTCGGTAATGGCGCGGTGGTCCGCTGTAGCGTCAGGGTGCTCGACGATGGCGAGCGGATCGCCTTGGCCGTTGCGCACGATGCGGCCATAGCCAGTGGGGTCCTGCAGGTCGAGAGTAAGCAACGCCAAGGCGTCACCCCCACCGAGCTGTATAAGCGCCTTGAGCGTTTCAGGGCGCGTCAAGGGCACATCGCCAGAAAGAACCAGGGTTATGCCGTCGTTGGCCAAATGTGGCATGGCCTGCAAGACAGCGTGGCCCGTACCGATCTGCGGCTGCTGGCGAACGAAGCGCAAGGCCAGGTCAGCAATGGCACCAGACAGTGCCCGCTCGACCTGCTCGGCTTCATGGCCTGTGACGACGATGGCCTGGCGGGCACCGACTTGCGCAGCGCATTCAAGCACATGCAGAGCCAAGGCTTTGCCACCCAGACGGTGCAACACTTTGGGACGCGCACTCTTCATACGCGTGCCCCTGCCAGCCGCCATCACAACAACATCAACCGGAATGTTCACGGAAAGCTCCTTTTTCTTGGGTGCCGTCGCCAAGACGGTACCGTACGGATCAGTGATGCAGCGCCGCATTGAGCTGATCCACGACAAGGGCCCAATCTCCGTCCTGATCGATGGCCTCGCGCAAAAATATCGACTGGGACGCACTCCACGAGGCGCCATCATGCAAGTGTGTGCCGTTACCCAAGACGGTGTGACATCGAATGAAGTGGGCAATGGAACGTTGGTCGCTGGATATCCCGAGTTGGTCAAACAAATCGGTCATGTCATGCGTGTGAGGTGTCATAGCGTATTTGGGGAAGTGGGCTTGTTGGTGAGTGCTCAACCAGTGGGCTCTCCGGGTTGCCGTGCGAATGAGTAGCGGCATTGCAGCTTCTTGGCGCGGTACATGGCCCTGTCAGCGCACTTCATCAGCTGCTCGGCGGTGGTGGCCCGCCCGTTGCGGGAGGTCGCAATACCGATGCTGGGGTGCACCTGAAGGTTCAAGGCCCCCAGCTGTATTGGTGCTGCTATGCCTTCGAAGAGCTTGTTCGCGACTCGGGCAATGTGCGCAGATGATGGAGCGTGCGTCAACAGGCAGGCAAATTCGTCCCCCCCTAAACGCGCGGCCAAGTCGTCTGCACGGATGACTTGGGTCAGGCGCGCGCCGACGACAGCAAGCAATTGATCGCCCACGCTGTGCCCAAAGTTGTCGTTGATGGACTTGAAGTGATCAAGATCGATGAACATCACTGCCAACCGGCCCGCTTGCGCTGCACTGCTGCCCAAGGCAACAGAGAGTCTGTCTAGAAAGGCCCGACGGTTCGGCAGTGCCGTGAGGCCATCGTGGTTGGCCAAAAACCGGGCGGCGCGTTCGCCCTGCAGGGTGAGTTCCAACTGTGCGCGCACCTGTGCCAGCTGAGACTGCGATTCCGCCAACGCCACTTGCAACTGTTGGCATCGCGTTCGCTCTATCTGGCCTGGGTTGTCGGCAAGGGAGCAGCGCGGCATGGGCGGCTCAGCCACACGCACGTCGCGCAACGTCACGGCCTGATCTGACCAGGCTATCGGGTATGGCATGCAGGACTCTCCTGGACACGATAGGCAGCCAACACCGCCCCCTCACCATCCGCTCGCCCTTGACCAGACGTGGCAGGGCGGCGAAACCAGGCTTCGGTGACTCGCCTCTCCCAATTGAGGATTTGCCGCTCGGCTTCGTCCTGCGGCACGCCATAACGCATTTGAATCCGTTCCAGCAGCCGTTCGCGCTGATTGGGGAACGGCCGCACATCGTCATCTGTCAGCCGGCCCCAGCGTTCCTGTGCCCGCGCTGCGATGTGTGCCCAATTTCCTTGCATGAGGTTCCAGTTCATGGGTGATCCTTTACATAGCCACAAGACGGGCTTTGGGTAAGAGATGGGCGACCGGCAAAACGACAGTCTCCGTCTTGCAATGTCGTGTCTGACGCTGAATTGGTCTGTGCGCTAGAGCACGCGAAATGGCTTGAGTGCGTTGTCGAACAGACGATACAGGGCGCTCGCCCCACGATGCGGCAGGCTGAAAACTCGGCGTTGAAAGACCACATGAAAACCTACCTTGCTTGCCTGGGGACCCGCCCCGAAATCATCAAAATGGCTCCGTTGCACCATGAACTGAAACAACGCGGAAATCGCGTGGTGGTGTTGCACACGGGTCAGCATGAGGCCGTTGCCGAAGAGCTTTACCGCTTCTTCGGCATGGGCCCCGACATCCGCCTGTCATCCCCGCGCCGCACCAACCGCCTGGGTGATCTGACCGCCCTGCTGCTTGAAGGGGTTGACCAAGTGGTTTCCGACACTCAACCAGACGTGGTTCTGGTTCAGGGTGACACAACGTCTGCCCTGGTGGGGGCCTTGAGTGGCTACTACCATGACAAGCCAGTTGCACACGTAGAAGCGGGCCTGCGCACCGGCATGCGCGAGCCGTTTCCCGAAGAACAGAACCGGGCACTGATTGCAAGACTCGCGCACTGGCATTTCGCCCCAACGGCCAGCACACGCCAGAACCTCCTGCGTGAAGGCATTGCTGATGCGCGCATTTCAGTGGTGGGCAATACCGTGATCGACGCTGCTCGCTGGACGCAGCGGCGCCTGGGCGCAGCAACATCGACCACGCCCCAGGCCCTGTCCGCGAGCGTTGCGGGCTTTCTGGCGGCCCACCCAGACCACAGAATGATGCTGGTGACCGCGCACCGCAGAGAGAACTGGGGAGACCCGATTCGCAACATTGCCTTGGCCATTGGCCAACTGCTGGCAGCGCACACGGACCTCATCGTTGTCTGGCCCCTGCACCCCAACCCCGCAGTGCGCAAAGTGGTAGAGCCGGTGATTGCGGCGCTGCCAGATGCCTTGCGCTCACGCGTGTGCCTGACGGAACCGGTGGACTACCCTGCTCTGATCACCTTGTTGCAGTGCTGTCACTTCACGCTCACGGACTCGGGGGGCATACAGGAAGAGGCCTCGGCGCTGGCGCGTCCCGTGCTGATTGCAAGGGAGAGTACCGAACGCCAGGAGTTGGTGCAGGCAGGAGGAGCGGTTCTGGTAGGGACCAATATTGAATGCATGGTGAAACAGGCTTCAAGGTTGCTGGAAGATGATGAGGCCTACCGCAGCATGCAACTGAACCACAGCCCGTTTGGCGATGGTCACGCGGCGAGTCACATTGCAGACCGACTCGCCGCAGACCACTGACGCGGACGCGGTGGCGTAAAAGTTGCGCGTCAGACCACCGTGGCCTCCCGCGCAACGGGCTGAGTCCATAACCGGCTGACCTCGTCCGCAAAACGGTTAGCCATTTCCTGTGCCCGGGCCTCGGTACGGCACTCCACCAGCACACGAACCACCGGCTCGGTTCCAGAAGCCCTCAGCAGCACCCGCCCGTCATTCCCGAGCGCCTGTTCGGCACGTTGCTGAAAGCCTGACATCCAGGCGCCGTCACCCATTGACGCACCAGCGGGCAGGGGCACGTTGACCAGGCACTGGGCGTTCATGTTCAGGTCAGCGCAGAGTTGGGCGAGACTGCTGCGCGAGCGTTTCATCGCAGCGACCACCCGCAGCGCCGACATCACGCCATCGCCAGTGCTGTGCCAATCGAGCCCGATGAGGTGCCCTGACCCCTCACCGCCCAGCCGCCACCCCCGCTGCCGGAGCAAGTCCAGCACATAGCGGTCACCGACGGCAGACCGGGCAAAATCCAGTCCCCGGCGCATCAATGCCAACTCCAGACCCTGGTTGCTCATCACAGTACCGGCCACCCCGCCCTTCAGGCCGTCGTTGATCTGGCCGTCAACGGCCAGCACGTACAACAGTTCGTCGCCGCCGTAGATGCGGCCTTGGTCATCAACCACCACGAGGCGGTCGCCATCACCATCCAGCGCGACACCAAGGTCAGCATGGTGCGTTTGCACGGCGCGGCTGAGGTGCCTGGGCGCCATGGCGCCAACCTTGTCGTTGATGTTCTGGCCATCTGGCGAAACGCCCACCGCCACCACCTGCGCGCCAAGTTGCCGAAACACTGTAGGCGCGATGCGGTGACAGGCACCATGGGCTGCATCGACCACGATTTTCATGCCCCGCAGGTCAACTCCTTTTGGTAGCGCCTGCCTGCAGAATTCGATGTAGAAGTCGGCCGCTTCAGGGAGGTGCGACACCCGCCCCAGCTGAGAAGATGGCCTGCAAACCATGGGCTCATCCATGGCACGTTCGATTTCGGCCTCCATGTCATCTGGCAGTTTGTCGCCAGAGCCCGAAAAGAACTTGATGCCGTTGTCATCGAAGGGGTTGTGCGAGGCGCTCACGACCACACCGGCCTGGTATCCACGCATACGGGTCACGTAGGCAACACCTGGTGTTGGCAGTTCACCGCACATGACTGTGTCGACGCCAGCGGCCGAAAACCCGGCCTGCAAGGCGGCTTCGAACATGGGGGCCGAGCCCCGCGTATCGGTGCCAACGGCAACCACGGGCCTGGGTCTTCGGCCGCTATGGCGCCTGCTGAGCAAATGACCGGCAGCGTGTGCCAGCCGCATGATGGTCTGCGGCGTCATGGGCTCGGTACCTACGCGGGCACGCACACCATCGGTTCCAAACATTTTCTGCTTTGTCATGGGTTGTCCTCAATCAAATGGGTTCGCCAGATAACCTGAACACAGGCCAAGACGAGCGGCAAAGGTAGGCGGCATCGGGTGCCCGGTCTGTGCGCTGGCGAACGGGTGCGTTCGCGTGCGCTATCGCACAGACGACACCAAGCCCGAACCCTGACGATGCACTTTTTATCCCGTCGGGCACAACCGCCATGAACCTTGCGCACACTTGTTGGTCAGCCCTTGCCTTTGCAATTGCTGCTGCTAGCCCGTTGGTTACACGCGCTCAGGACGCAGCCGATGCGCCCGAGCTGCCCGCTTCGAGCGGAGGTATTGAGACCTACATCAATACCCAGTCACTGAGCAATGGCTACGAAGACTGGTACGAAGCTGGCCTGCGAGGTCACCTCGGCATGGGCAACCATGTGCTGGGCCTGGAAGCAGCCACCATGAAGCGCTTCGGGGAAAACGGGAACTTTGTAGGCCTGTCGGACACCGTTACCCTTGACCAGGACTGGTTCGCCACGCTGTCCATCGGGGCGGGTGACGGTGCAAGTTACCTGCCAAGCTACCGCGTTGATGCTTTCATCAATCGCAAGTTGCTGGCCGGGCGACAACTGGTGGCAACGCTGGGCGCAGGCTACTATCGCGCGCCCGATGACCACGTTGATCGCAACATCAGCCTGGGCGCGACCTACTATTTCGAGGCGCCCTGGGTGATCCAAGGCGAGATCCGCTTTAACAACAGTTCACCGGGCAGCGTGAAAACGCGCCAGCAGTTTCTGGCTGCGACCTGGGGGCATGCGGGCAAGACGCAGGTCACCGCGCGCTACGGCTGGGGTGCCGAAGGCTATCAGGCCATTGGCGGCGGTGCTTCGCTGGTCAACTTCGACAGCCGACAGTCGCAGCTTACGTTGCGCCACTGGCTCGGGCCGAGGTGGGGCATTACCGCTGCACTTGAGCGGTACAGCAACCCTTATTACGTTCGCAAAGGTGCCACGCTGGCCTTGTTCTGGGAACTGCCTTGACTCAGCCAAAGCACGGCCATGGGTTCGTTTGCGCACAGACGTTAATGCTGAAGTGGCGCCGAATGGCAACAGGTTCTGGCGTGGGCTGATCCCCCGCTGGCACCTGACGCCATTGCAGCGCTTTGCGTTCGCCCACCAGGAGTGCCAACCATGTCTCTTTTTTCCCAAGCCCCGAATGTCATCACACATCGGCGACCTGCCCGCCAGTTGGAAGCCGCTCCAGTGAACGCGCCGCAGATCACCGGTGAGGCCATACCGTCCGACCAGTCGAAAACGGTGCGTGCTCCACGACAGATTCTCCACCTGCGCCACACCGCCCCGCCGGACACCTCGGCACCAAAAGGCCCCGCTCGCTGAGGCCCCATTCGCAACCCAACCAGGAGTTGATCATGACCAGTCAAACCATGCCGCACTCCCGTGTTCCACGCTGGAGCACCTCGTCCTTGGGCCACCCTGCGGATATCTCGGCTCGCGAATATTCGGCCCTGAGCGAACACCTGAACCTTTGCAAGAGCTTGCGCAGCACTTGGCTGGCCTTGAGTGGAGGAGCCAACTCGCTGCAAGCCCTTCTGGCCGCGCGTGTGGTAACGGCAGCCGTAGTGATCTCGCTGCTCACGCTCGCTGTTTGGCTGGTACCCTAAGGCATGGCGGCCAAGCGGCTGCGAAGCCTGAGCGAACACGCTGCCTGGATTCCCCAGGAAATCGCCCGCGTTCTGGAGGCTCGCAGAGGCAAGGCGCTGGAGCCGATTCGCGCCGAACTCTTTGGACCACAACGCTTTGAACAGCACGGCCGCAGCCTGGGCGCGTCGCATCGCGCGCGCATGGTCACGTTTACCCAGGCCACGTTCTACCCCAGGCTGCAAGACAACATCCGCACCCTGCGGGTAGCGCATCAGTACATTGCGCTGCAGGCCACGGAGGGTCATGAAATTGGCGCTGCAGCTGAATGGTTGCTGGACAACTTTCACTTGATTGAGGACCAGCTGCGCGAAATCAGGGAAGGGTTACCTGCACGCTACTACCGATCGTTGCCTGTGCTGCAAGACCCTCCACTGGTGGGTCTGCCAAGGGTGTACGGCGTTGCATGGGCTTTCATAGCCCACACCGACAGCGCCTTCAGCGAAACACTGCTGCTGCATTTCCTTAACGCCTACCAGTCGGTATGCGAACTCAGCCAGGGCGAACTTTGGGCCTTGCCCACCACCCTGCGCGTGGTACTGGTGGAAAACCTGCGGCGGCTGGCAGACCGTGTTGCCAGCTACAAGGCCGCCCGCGAGTTAGCCACCCTCTGCGCCACCCAGCTCGACACCCTGACACTGCCCGCCGTTCAATCTCTTCGACATCACATGGACAAGCGTGGCGTCGGGCTCGTGTTCCTGGCCCATCTGATGCAACACCTGGCAGCGCATGGTCCAGCATCGCAGTCAGCCACACTACCGCTGGTTATGCAGTGGCTGCAGCAGGAAGTGCCAGACCTGGGTGCGTTGCATGCACAACAGCACATCGACCAGGCGGCAGACCACTTGAGCATGGGTAACGCATTTACCGCCTTGCGGGCCATCGGCGCGGCAAGCTGGTCAGACATCATCTCGCAGACCAGTTGTGTGATGCGTGTGATGCTGGGTTCAGGGGTGTTCGCCGCCGAAGACGAACCTACCCGCAACAAGACACTGCACGCCATTGAGCGGCTCGCTACGGCCAGCCGCCTCAGTGAGTCCGAGGTTGCCAGGCGCCTGCTGGGCGCCATGGTCAAAGGTGAAGAACACACAAGCCTGGCAGCTTATTGGCTGACAGGCGACGGGCGCGCTGAACTGGAGCGCGTTCTGGGCATCAGGCACCTGTTGCCAAGGGCCTGGCGGGAGCAGGCCCGCGTCACCCGCACCCACGCTTACTTCGGCACACTGGTGTTTGTCACACTGCTGGCGGTGCTGGCCCTGGCGGGCTTGCTCAGCACCGGTGCACAGGGCGGCCAGACCGGCTGGGTACACCACGCCATCGCTCTGCTGACCCTGCTGCTGGTGCTGCTGCCTGCATCAGAAGCGGTGGTGGCTCTGGTCAACCGTCTCATCAGCGAAGCGGTCAAACCCACACACCTGTCCCGCCTGCTGCTGGCAGACGGCGTGCCCGCGTACGCGCAGACCATGGTCGTGGTTCCTGCCATGCTCAGCCACCGACAGGGGATCGACACCCTGGCTCACCGCCTGCTGCTACACCACTTGGGCAATCAAGAAGCACACACCCAGTTTGCCCTGCTGAGCGACTGGAGCGATGCCACCACCGCGCACGAGGACGGCGACGAAGCGTTGCTGGTCCACGCGCAACAGACCCTCCATGCACTCAACACACAGTACCCCGCCGCACCGGGCCAGCCGCCGCGCTTCCTGCTGCTGCACCGCCAACGCACATACAGCGCCACGCAAGACCGGTGGATGGGCTGGGAGCGCAAACGCGGCAAGCTGGAGCAACTGGTGGCTGCGCTAGCCACGGATTCGCCGGGGCCGTTCATCGACCTGGGCGAGCTGTCACGCATGGCGCCAGGCACCCGCTACCTGATCACACTGGACAGCGACACCGAGATGCCCCCTGGGCGCCTGCGCGCCCTGGTCGGGGTGGCGGAACACCCGCAAAACCAGCCCACGCTGGACCCCAGCGGGCGCCGTGTGAAGCGGGGCTACGGCATCCTGCAGCCCCGCGTGGTGGCGCCTCTTCCCGTTGATACCGCCACCACGCCTTGGCAGTGGCTGTTCGCCGGGCAGAGCGGCCTGGACCCCTACAGCGCCATGTCGTCAGACGTTTACCAAGACGTATTCAGCGAAGGCAGCTTCACCGGCAAGGGCTTGCTGCACGTAGCCACACTGCACGCCGTGCTGGGCTCGCGCTTGCCAGCCGAGCAGATCCTCAGCCACGACCTGCTGGAAGGCTCTCTGGCACGCTGCGCCGTGGTCACAGACATCACCCTGATGGAAGCGGACCCGCTGCACGCTGACGCCGCAGCGGCTCGCCTGCACCGCTGGACGCGCGGCGACTGGCAACTTCTGCCCTTCGTGCTTCGCCGCAACCGCTGGCCACTGGGCGTCATCAACCGCTGGAAGCTGTTCGACAACCTGCGGCGCTCGCTGGTGGCACCGGCCTGCCTGGCCCTGACCGTGCTGGCCATGGCTGGCCATGGTCTGCCGCTGATCGCGGTCCTGGCACTGACCGGTGCAGCCTTCACGGGCGGCCCGCTGCTAGGGGCGATTGCCAGCGGATTCCCGGCACATTGGAGGTTGGCTGGCCCCCGGCCCCTCTACGCCGCGCTGATGGATGTGCTGCGTGCACTGGCCAGTGGCCTATGGCATTTAGCGACGCTGCTACAACAGGCCGCTTGGGCCAGCGACGCCGTGTTTCGCACGCTGTACCGGTTGCTGGTCAGCCGCAGGCAATTGCTGGCGTGGACCACCGCCGATGCTGCACAGGCACGCTTGCGCCCGGGCCTGTCTGCCACGCTGTGGCGCCATTGGCGCGAGCCTGTGGCAGCTTCGGCCCTGCTGGCGCTGATGTCCATAGATGGATCTCCCCCAGCCGCACCAGCCCTCACGCTGCTGCTGATTTGGGCGAGCGCGCCACTGCTGGTGTGGCTGTTCAACACCGCCTGGGTGGCACCGCGCCAACCCGCACCGACGCCCGCCGACACCACACTGCTGCAAGGCGTTGCGCGCGACTCCTGGCGCCTGTTCGAGCGCTGCGTGGACGCCGAAAACCACCACCTGCCCCCCGACAACCTGCAACTCTCACCCTTTGAGGTGGAAGCCCACCGCACATCCCCCACCAATATAGGGCTGTACTTGCTGAGCACCGCATGCGCACGCCAGTTTGGCTGGATCGGCACGCAGGAGCTGTTGTCGCGCATCGAAGGCACGCTTAACACGCTGGCGCAACTGGAGCGCCACCAGGGCCACTTTCTCAACTGGTACGACACCCGAACCCTGCACCCTCTGTTCCCACGCTACGTGTCCACCGTGGACAGTGGCAACCTCGCAGCGCATCTGCTGGCCGTGGCCCAGGCCTGCAGAGAACTGGCACCCAAACCATACGGCCGCAGTGCACACGAAAACGCATTGCGTCAATCGCAAAGCCGCCTGCAACCCTACCAAACGGTCATACGCAGCCTGCTGCCCGACCCTGTTCAGCAAGCGCTGCTGAACCACTTGCTGGCGTCCGAGCCGCCCGAGCCCGGCGACACCACAGCGCTCACCACCTGGCAGGCCATGCTCACCGCCACCTGTCGGGCTTTGGACGAACTGGTGCCACATCCCGAGGCGTCCATCGTGATACACCATCCCGCCAAGCAACGCGAACCGGTGCTGTGGCTGCTGGGTGATCACCTGGCCACACTGCGTTCGATCGGCCTGGACCGTCTGGCCGAAGGCCCTGCAGGCAATCCGTTGGCCACCCGGCGATTGACCGACCTTGCCCAGGCGCTGGAGCACTTGGCCTGGGCACCCAACTTTCAGTTCCTCTACCACCCCAAACGGCACCTGCTGCACATTGGGTACCGGCTCGAAGATCAGTCGCTTGACAACGCGTACTACGACCTGCTGGCCTCCGAATCCCACGTCACCAGTCTGGTGGCCATGGCCAAGGGCGACGTACCCGTCCGACACTGGACGGCGTTGGGGCGGCCCTTTTTCGCCAGTGGTCGGCATGCGGTGCTTCGCTCGTGGTCAGGCTCAATGTTCGAGTACCTGATGCCTGCGCTGGTGATAAGCAGCCCGCGCGGGAGTGCGCTGCACGAAGCCAACCGGTCTGCGCTGCGTGAGCAGATGGCGTTTGGACGCCACCTGGGATTGCCTTGGGGGGTGTCGGAAAGCGCCTACGCTGGACGCGATCAAGGACTGGCCTACCAGTACGCCCCGCAGGGCGTGCCCCGGCTGGCGCTGCGGCGCAACCCGATGGACGAGCGAGTCGTAGCCCCCTACGCCACCGCGCTCGCCGCCATGATCGACGTGCGCCAAGCTTGCCGCAACTTTCGTCGACTGGAGACACACGCAGCGCGCGGACGATACGGCTTCATAGAAGCGCTGGACTTCACCCACAGCCGCCAGACACACGGCGGCAGCGTCACGCTGGTCAACACCTATATGGCCCACCACCAGGGCATGAGCATTGTGGCGCTGGCCAACGTTCTGCTCCAGGGTGCGGCACAGCGGTGGGGCATGGCCCATCCACGCATCGAGGCCCTGGCCCCCCTGCTGCACGAACGCGCCCCACGTGAATTGCCCGCCCCCACACAGCCTCCCGCCGCTACGCTGAAAGCTCTGCAGCACCGCACCGCCCCCCCGGTGCGCGTGCTGGTGCCAGACACCCTGGCACTGGCCCCCACTCATCTCATGACCAACGGACACTACAGCGTAACCTTGCGCCCCAACGGCGCAGGCTGGAGCCGCCTAGGCCAGACCGGCATCACCCGCTGGCGCGATGACGGCCTGCGCGACGCTTACGGCAGCTTCATCTACCTGCGCCGGTGGACCGAGGGCACAAAGGGCGTGCCAGTGTCCGTCACCAGGCACCCCGCACCCGATCCGCAAGCCAGCTACCAGAGCA
>JACCDT011035988.1_pt1 | contig 31807 bp, 29 predicted proteins | sample 7446291 | NCBI WGS metagenome assembly JACCDT01 (sample SAMN15323446, study PRJNA562643) | freshwater metagenome | isolation source: river surface water | place: USA:Blue River Watershed | collected 2017-08-17
GGGTACCTTTGCCGGAACCCGGCGCGCCGAGAAAAACGATACGCATGATGGGCGGCACAGTACCCGGCCGGTTCCGACAGGTCAAACCGTCCGGTATGCTCGCGACCCATGAAAAAGCCCGTCGCAACGCCATCTCGCCGCAAATCCGCCGCCCCGGCCCGCAGCAGCCGCGGCTCGACCACCCCGCCGCGCAACGCTTTTTACGCCCAATCGGGCGGCGTGACCGCCGTCATCAATGCTTCGGCGGAAGGGGTCATCGAGACCGCCCGTCGCTACCCGAAGCAGATCGGTAAGGTATATGCCGGTCGGCACGGCATCGTCGGCGCCCTCCACGAAGATCTCATCGACTGTTCGAAGGAATCGGCCGCGACGATTCAGGGTCTTCGCCATACGCCCTCGGGTGCCTTCGGCTCGGCACGTTTCAAACTCAAGGGGCTAGACCAGAACCGCGCCGAGTACGAGCGACTCATCGAGGTCTTCAAGGCTCACAACATCGGCTATTTCTTTTACAACGGCGGCAACGACTCGATGGATACCGCCCACAAGGTCGCCGAGATGGGTAAGGCCTTGGGATACCCGATCACCTGCATCGGCGTGCCGAAGACGGTCGATAACGATCTGCCGTACACGGATTGCTGCCCAGGATTTGGCTCGGTAGCCAAATACGTTGCCATCTCCACCCTCGAAGCGTCTTTCGACGTGGCTTCGATGGCAAAAACGTCGACCAAAGTATTCGTGATGGAAGTGATGGGTCGACATGCCGGCTGGATCGCGGCAGCAGGCGGCCTCGCGGGCAAGGGTCGCGACGAGCCACCGCACATCATTCTGTTCCCGGAAATCCCTTTCAAACGAACCGCCTTCCTCAAGCGCGTCAAAGAATGCGTCGATCGCTGCGGTTACTGCGTGATCGTCGTGTCCGAAGGAACGGCTTATGCGGACGGCACCTTCCTCGCCGATGCAGGCACCAAGGATGCTTTCGGACATACGCAGTTGGGCGGAGTCGGACCGGTAATCGCCAACATGGTGCGTGAGGCGCACGGGTACAAATATCACTGGGCGGTAGCCGACTATCTGCAGCGCGCCGCCAGACACATCGCCTCAAAGGTCGACGTCGATCAGGCCTACGCCATGGGTCAAGCCGCGGTAGAACTCGCGGTTCAAGGGCATAACGCGGTCATGCCGATCGTCGTACGCAAGTCGTCGAAACCCTATCGCTGGACAGTCGGCAGCGTGCCGCTCGCCAAGGTCGCCAACGTCGAGAAGAAGCTACCGCGTGATTTCATCACGGCAGATGGCTTCGGCATCACGGAAAAATGCCGTCGCTATCTGTTGCCGCTGATCGGCGGCGGCGACCCGCCGCCCTACAAGGACGGTCTGCCCGTCTACGTGAAGATCAAGGGCGTGGCGGTGAAGAAAAAACTCCCGCCGTTCAAGCGCTGACGACGGCCCCGCTGCGCGGGGCGCCCTCGAAGCCGAAACAAGGCGCTGTGCTATATTGCAGCGCCTTTTTTTCGCTGATCTGCTTCAGGGGGAACAACTAGAATGGATGCCCATTTGATCAATTGGCTTTGGATAGCCATTGGCGCGGGGTTACTCGCGGTTCTATACGGTGCGGTCTCGGCTGCATCAATCAATCGTCTCGATGCCGGCAACGCCCGCATGCAGGAAATCGCTGCGGCGATTCAGGCGGGTGCGCAGGCCTATCTCAATCGTCAGTACTCGACGATCGCCGTGGTCGGCATCGTTCTCTGCATCGTGCTCGGCCTGGCGCTCGACTGGGCGACAGCCGGCGGGTTCGCGGTCGGCGCCATCCTCTCGGGTATCGCGGGCTACATCGGCATGAACGTCTCGGTGCGTGCCAACGTGCGCACGGCCCAAGCCGCCAACCATGGCTTGAACGCCGCGCTGCAGGTCGCCTTCAAGGGCGGCGCGATCACCGGCATGCTGGTCGTCGGCCTCGGTTTGCTCGGTGTGGCTGGCTACTACTTCGTGATGCGCGGCGTGGTCGGTGACGATCACGCGCTGCACTCCTTGGTCGGCCTTGCCTTCGGCGGTTCGTTGATCTCGATCTTCGCGCGTCTCGGCGGCGGCATCTTCACCAAGGGTGCAGACGTCGGTGCCGACCTCGTTGGCAAGGTCGAAGCGGGTATCCCCGAAGACGACCCGCGCAACCCGGCCGTCATCGCCGACAACGTCGGTGACAACGTCGGTGACTGCGCCGGTATGGCCGCCGATCTGTTCGAGACCTACGCGGTCACCTTGGTCGCGACCATGCTGCTCGGTGGTCTGATGCTCGCCGGCACCAACGGTGCGTCGATCATCTATCCGCTCGCACTCGGCGCGGCCTCCATCGTGGCGTCCATCGTCGGCACTTTCTTCGTAAAGGTCAGCGACGGCGGCAAGATCATGAACGCGCTCTACAAGGGCGTGATCGTCTCGGGGCTGGTCTCGGCCATCGCTTTCTGGTTCATCACCGGATCGCTGATGCCCGATAACCATCTGACGATGTTTGGCTGCACGCTCATTGGTCTTGCCCTCACGGCTGCCATGATCGTGATCACCGAGTACTACACCGCGACCGAGTTCAGCCCGGTGCAGAAGGTGGCCGAAGCCTCACAAACGGGCCACGCCACCAACATGATCGCGGGTCTTGGCGTGTCGATGAAGTCGACCGCCCTGCCCGTCATCGCCGTGTGCTTGGCGATCTGGGGTGCGTACTCGCTCGAGGGCCTCTACGGTATCGCCATTGCGGCCACCGCGATGTTGTCGCTCACCGGTATGATCGTGGCACTCGATGCCTACGGCCCGATCACCGACAACGCCGGCGGTATCGCCGAAATGTCGGGGCTCGATAAGAAGGTGCGCAACATCACCGATCCGCTCGACGCCGTGGGTAACACCACCAAGGCGGTCACCAAGGGCTACGCGATCGGTTCAGCCGGCCTCGCCGCGCTCGTGCTGTTCGCTGACTACACGCACAACCTCGAAGCAGCCGGTAAGCTCGAAGAGTTCTCGCTCTCCGATCCAGCGGTGATCATCGGCCTCTTCATCGGCGGTCTCGTGCCGTACCTCTTCGGCGCGATGGCGATGGAAGCGGTTGGTCGCGCTGCAGGCTCGGTCGTGACGGAAGTGCGTCGTCAGTTCCGCGAGATCAAAGGCATCATGGAAGGTACGGCGAAGCCCGACTATTCCAAGGCCGTCGATCTGCTCACGAAGTCGGCGATCAAAGAAATGGTCGTTCCGTCCTTGCTGCCGATCTTGGTGCCGGTGGTCATTGCCTTCGGCATGAACGCGCTGATGGGCCCGGGCGCCGGTATCCGCGCGCTCGGCGGCCTGTTGATCGGCACGATCGTCACCGGGCTCTTCGTCGCCATCTCCATGTGCACCGGCGGCGGTGCCTGGGACAACGCGAAGAAGTACATCGAGGAAGGTCACTTCGGCGGCAAGGGCTCCGAAGCCCACAAGGCTGCCGTGACCGGCGACACCGTCGGTGATCCGTACAAGGACACCGCGGGTCCGGCGATCAACCCGCTGATCAAGATCATCAACATCGTCGCTCTGCTGCTCGTGCCTTTGCTCTGAGCCAGAGACGACTTTCGCGCTCTGCGAACCCCGCCCTCGTGGCGGGGTTTTTTTTAGAAGATCTTGCCCGGCTCGCCGATGCGACTGCGATAAGCGCCAGGCGCCTCCTTCGGATCGTCGCTGCTGCGCGTCGGAATCGGAGGCTGGTTAGGGTCGGGCACCAACAGACGCCACGCCTCCGTCGGGCGCGTGGCAGCCCAAAACAGGCCTCCGAGACCCTGCGGAACGGTCTTGCGCTCGGGAATATCCGGCTCCTTCTTGCGTGAGCGGACGATCACCTCGTCGATATCGGCGGGCAAGGGCTCGGCCCATTGGGCAGGCGGCAAAAAACTCCGGATGTCGCCCACCCGCAGATCGAGTGACGGCGCGCCGGCAGGACGTGGCGGTGTCAGTGGGGAAGTTTGGGCCTCAGCGAGCCCCGGCATCGACAACATAGCCCAGCCTGCCAGCGCAAGGCTTGCATATTGGTTCGACCGGGCTACATTGGCCGCCTCGTGTTTCATACCGGAGCCGCTCCCTTGCGACATTTCCTACCCCGCCTCGCCGGCGTCATCGCCGCGCTGAGTCTCACCCTGCTTGCCCCCACCCTCTCTGCGGCTGCGGCGAAACCTGCCAAGCTCCCGCCTCCGGAGAAGGTCACCTCGGTTGAGGGTATTACCGAGTATCGATTGGCGAATGGTATGAAGGTACTGCTATTCCCCGATCCCTCCAAGTCGACGATCACCGTCAACGTAACCTACCTCGTCGGTTCGCGTCACGAGGGCTACGGTGAGAGCGGCATGGCGCATCTGCTCGAACACCTCGTGTTCAAGGGTACGCCGCGCTTCCCGAACATCCCGCAGGAACTGACGGCACGCGGTGCGCGACCGAACGGCACGACGTGGTATGACCGCACGAACTATTTCGAAACCTTTGCGGCTACCGACGACAATCTGCGCTGGGCGCTCGATCTCGAGAGTGATCGCATGATCAACTCGTTCATTGCTGAGAAAGACCTGCAGAGCGAGTTCTCGGTCGTGCGCAACGAATTCGAGCGCGGCGAGAACGATCCATCGCGCGTGCTGCTGCAGCGCGTGATGTCGACAGCTTATCTTTGGCACAACTACGGCAAGTCGACGATCGGCTCACGCGAAGACATCGAGCGCGTGCCCATCGACAACCTGCGCGAGTTCTACAAAAAATACTACCAGCCCGACAATGCGGTGTTGACCATCGCTGGCAAGATCGACGAAGCCAAGACGATCGGCTGGGTCAATGAATTCTTTGGCAAGATCCCGCGCCCGACTCGCATCTTGCAGCCGACCTACACGGTCGAGCCCGTGCAAGATGGCGAGCGCCACGTCGTATTGCGTCGCGTCGGTGAAGTTCAGGTGACCTCGGCCGGTTACCACATCCCCGCTGGTGCACATCCGGACTTTGCGCCCGTAGAGATTCTCGCCGATATCCTCACCAACGAACCCTCGGGACGTCTCTACAAGGCACTCGTCGAAACCGGCAAAGCAACGAGCGTCGGCGGTCTGGCCTTCAGCCTCAAGGATCCGGGCTACGCCTACTTCACGGCCGAAGTCTTGAAAGACAAACCCGTGGACGACGCCACCAAGACGATGCTTGCCGTGCTCGACAACATGGCGGCAACTCCGGTCACTGAGGAGGAAGTTCAACGCGCCAAGAATCGCTTCCTCAAGAGCTTTGAGCAGGCCTACAACAACAGCGACCGCGTAGGTCTTGGCCTCTCGGAGTACATCGCCAAAGGCGATTGGCGCTTGTGGTTCCTCTCGCGTGATCAAATGGAAAAGGTGACGGCCGCCGATGTGAATCGCGTGGCTGCGCTCTACTTGAAGCCCGCGAATCGTACGACCGGTCTCTTCGTGCCCGAAGCCAACCCGGATCGCGCAATCATTCCGCCCTCGCCGGATCCGGCTGAATTGCTCAAGGATTACAAGGGCAAGGCGGCGCTGAAACAGGCAGAGGTGTTTGATCCGTCGCCGGCGAACATCGTCTCGCGCACCCGCAGCGAAACGCTGCCTGGCGGTGCCGAGTACAGCTTCCTCACCAAGTCGACGCGCGGTGGTTCGGTCAATGCCACCATCACGCTGCGAGTGGGCAACCTCGGCGCGCTCGCCGGCAAATCGACGGTCTCGGAGTTGACCGCAGCGATGTTGCGTCGTGGTACGGCCACGCGCAGCCTGCAGCAGATCAACGACGAACTCGACAAGCTCAAGACGTCGATTGGAATCGGCGGTGGCGGACAGACCGTCACGATCAACATCACCTCGACCCGCGAGAATCTCGTGCCGGCGATGGAGATCGTGGCCGACGTCCTGCGCTCGCCCTCGTTCCCGGAGGCCGAGTTCACCAAGCTGCGCGACGAATTGCTCGCGGGCATCGATCAAGCGCGATCGGACCCGCAGTCGATCGCGGCACGCGAGATCAATCGCGTCACCTCGCCTTATCCAGTCAACGACTTCCGCCACACGCTGGACTTCGATGGCGAGATCGCCGCACTGAAGGCCGTGACGGTCAAAGATCTGCGCGAATTCCATGCGCAGTTCTACGGCGCCTCGAATGCCACGGCCTCCGTCGTGGGCGACTTCGACGAGACGATGGTGCGTGCGGCACTCGGTGCCATGCTCGCGGGCTGGCAGGCCAAAGTGCCCTATCAGCGCGCCGAGGCCAAGTTCTTCGAGATCGCACCGAGCGCTCGCAAGATCAACACGCCAGACAAGGCCAATGCCGTGATGATCGCGGGGTTGAATCTGCCGCTGCGCGACGACGACGCGGACTATCCGGCACTGGTGATGGCGAACTACATGCTAGGCGGCGGGTTCCTCAACTCACGTCTCGCGGTTCGCATCCGACAGAAGGAAGGCATCAGCTACGGTGTCTCCTCGTTCCTGTCGGCGGACTCGCTCGACAAGAACGGCGATTTCGGTACCTTCGCCATCTACAACCCGCAGAACTCGGCTCGTCTGCTGGCGGCCTATCGCGAAGAACTCGATAAGGTTCTCACCGAAGGCTTCTCGGACGCCGAGCTGAAGGACGCGAAGAGTGGCTGGCTGCAGGGACGCAACGTGAGTCGTTCGCAAGATCGCGAGCTCGTGGGTCGTCTCTCGAGCTACTTGTTCCTCGATCGCACGCTCGACTGGGATGCCGATTTCGAACGTAAGGTTGCAGCGCTCAGCGCCGCCGACGTGAACGCAGCGGTCAAGCGCTGGATCAAGCCGGATCAGTTGACGATCATCGAAGCCGGCGATTTCGAAAAAACCGCAAACGCAGGAGGCAAGTAAAGATGGACAAGAAAAGTGCTCTGATCATCGCCGCCGTGGGCAGCCTCGTAGCGCTCGGCGTGGCGGATGCCATGGGTCCGAAGGAAGGCTCGGAGAAATGCTACGGCATGGTGAAGGCGGGTAAGAACGACTGCGCCGCCAACGGCCACGGCTGTGCGGGACAGGCGAAAGTCGACTCCGACCCCAATGAGTGGATCGTGGTTCCGCAGGGTGTCTGCGACAAGATCGTGGGCGGTCGGACCACGCCGGGCGGTTGAGCCCGAAAGCTTGGCTTGCCGGCTCGGCACCTCGCCGAGCCGGCATCGGCCTCCGTGCCGCGCACCACGGCGACTGGATCGCGCAGCGGCCTGACGTCGGCTGGTTCGAAATCCACGCCGAGAATTACTTTGCCGAAGGCGGTCTGCTTCCCGACATTCTCGATACCCTGCGGCGTGATCTGCCGCTCTCCATCCATGGCGTCGGTCTAGGCCTCGCGAGCACCGATCCACTCGATACGTCGCACCTTCAGCAACTCGCGCGACTCCAAGATCGCTATCAGCCGGCCGTCGTCTCGGAACATTTATGCTGGGGTAATGCCTACGGCATCCACTACAACGATCTGCTGCCGTTCCCCTTCACGAGCAACATGCTCGAGCATGTCGTAGCACGAGTTCAAACCGTGCAGGAACAGTTGCGCCGACCGATCCTGCTCGAGCATCTCTCGAGTTACGTGACGTTTGAAGAATCCAACCTGGCTGAAACAGAGTTTTTGAGCGAACTCATCCGTCGTACCGATTGCGGATTGCTGCTCGATCTCAACAACCTCGTGGTCAATGCGGAAAATCACGGCATCGATCCCGAAGATTTCATCGCGAACTTGCCATCCGATGCCATCGGCGAAATTCATCTCGCCGGACACGGATATGACCGATACGGCGATCGAGCGATGTGCATCGACACACACGATCGACCGGTGCCCGATCGAGTCTGGGATTTGTATCGCTTCACCCTGCGACATCTCGGAGTGAAGCCGACCTTGATCGAATGGGATGCCAAGCTGCCAACGCTGCCGATACTCGCCGCCGAAGCTCATAAAGCCGATGCCTGCGTCGCGGAGATCGCGTGAGCCTGCAGAGCTGGCAACGACGATTCGCGGCGCAACTGGATCGCGCAGAATCGCCCGAAGACCCAGGTATGCAGGTCTATCACCACAACGTTCGCGCACAGTTTCGCAAAGCGTTGGCGATGTCTTTTCCGGTGGTCGCCGAGCTGCTCGGCGCAGCACCTTTCAATGTCTTGGCCGAACGATTCCGTCAAAGAAACCCCTCACGTAGCGGCGATTTGCACCCGAGCGGCAGCGCCTTCCCCGCCTTCCTCGCCGCCGAGAACAAAGAATCCGCCATTGAGGCCCTCGGTATCGACCTGTCGGAGCTCGCCACTCTCGAGTGGGCTTGGCAGTGCGCGCTGATCGCAGCAGACCGACCGACCATCGATGCTTCCTCCCTGGCGAGATTCCCTCCCGCGCAGTGGCCGTCGCTAAGGCTGCAACTACAGCCCTCGTTCGCCGTGCTGCGTTGGCGCACCCCGGTGGCCAGTTACTGGCAGGCACATCGCGACCACGCCTCGTCGGCCACACTCGGCCCCGAACAAGCCTGGATTGCCGGCACACCGCGAGGCCCGATCCTCCAACGCTGCAACACAGCCACGGCCCAGTGGCTCGAGTCGCTCATCGCTGGCGCCAGCCTCGCAACCGCCCTGGATGCGACGGAAATGGCCGCCGAGATCGACATCACGACGACGCTGCAGAGCCTTTTCAGCCACGGCGCCGTGGTCTCGGTCGATCTGCGCGCGAGCGACCACGCATAGGTGATGAACCGGCTTGGCAGTCCGCAGGAAAACACGTATTTTCTGCGGCCCTTTTTGCGAGATTCTTGTCATGTCGTTCGATGTCGCTCGTGAACAGATGATCCAGCAGCAATTGCGGACTTGGGAAGTTCTGGACCAGGCCGTGCTCGACGTGTTCGAGCGTATCCCGCGCGAGCGATTCGTCCCTGCGGGCTACGAATCACTCGCCTATGCCGACATCGAACTGCCCTTGGGACAAGGCGATCACATGCTCGCGCCTAAAGTCGCGGGGCGCATCCTGCAGGCGCTCGCGATCCAGCCAGCAGATCAGGTTCTGGAAGTCGGCACCGGCTCGGGTTATCTGACCGCTGGGCTTGCTGCCCGCGCCAGGAGCGTACGCTCGCTCGAAATTCGCGCTGATCTGGCCGCGCAGGCCGCGCAAAATCTTGCGGGTGTCGGCGTGCGCAATGCCACGGTCGAACACCGCGATGCCTATGCCAACGAAGCGCTCGGCAGCACGGCATACGATGTCATCGCGCTCACCGGCTCTTTGCCGATCGACGATGCTCGCTACGCAAGACAACTCGCTGTCGGCGGACGCCTGTTCGCCGTCATCGGTCAGGGTGCCGTGATGGAGGCCACTCTGGTCGAGCGCATCTCTGCCGATCAGTTCCGTCGTACCGTCTTGTTCGAGACGAGTCTCAAAGCGCTCGTCGGGGCGGCGCAACCCGCGCGCTTCACCTTCTAAGTTTGGAGTTTTAGCCCATGGTGCAGGAATTGTCGGTCGAAGATCTCAAGGCTCGGCTCGATGCCGGCGAACAGCCGCTCGTGATCGACGTGCGCGAGGGCTGGGAACTCGACATCTCCAAGGTTCCTTTCGCCCAGCACGTGCCCATGGCGCAGGTACCGAATCGCGTCGGGGAATTCGATGCCGATACACCGATCATCGTGATGTGTCGCTCGGGCGGACGCAGCCTGCAGGTTGCCCGCTTCCTCGAGAGTCACGGATTTCGGTCAGTCAGCAATTTGACCGGCGGAATCCTGGCCTGGGGGGAACGGATAGACCCCTCGCTGCGTCCATACTGAGCCGGACGACGTCTGGTCAGACACGGCGTCGACTGTTATAGTGATATATAACACCCTCTGAGGATTCCTATGAAGCGCGTACTCGGGCTGTCGCTCGGACTCATCATGGCCGTCTCGACGGCCGCCGCTGAAGACCTGAAGGCCGTCTACGAGCGTGCCTTGACCAACGACCCGCAGATTCGCGAAGCCGAAGCCCTGCGTCGGGCGACACGCGAAGCGAAGCCTCAGGCTTGGGCCGCCATCCTGCCGCAGATTTCGGGCAGTGCGAGCCGAACCAAGGCCGAATCCGAGGTGGAAGGTCAGTTCCCGCAAGAGATTGTTCAGAACGGCCAAACGGTCGTCTTCAACTTTCTCTCTTCGAGCAAGTCCAAACCGGAAACCGATCGTTGGAGCCTCGATCTGCGCCAAAGCCTGATCTCCTGGGACAACTGGGTTGCCATCAAGCGTGCCGATCGTCAGGTCGCGCAGTCGGAAGCCGACTACCAGGCTGCCGAGCAGCAGCTGATCCTCCGGGTCTCGGAGGCGTACTTCAACGTGTTGGCCGCGCAAGACACCGTCGATGCGCAGGCCTCCTCGCTCGAAGCCATTTCGCGCCAGCTCGAGCAGGCCGAGAAGCGCTTCGAAGTGGGCCTCATCGCCATCACCGACGTCCAGGAAGCGCGCGCCGCGCGCGACAGTGCTGCGGCAGCCGTCATCGCCGCCAAGCGCCAACTGGCCTCGACGGAAGAGTTTCTGCGCGAAATCACCGCCGAGAAGTATCGTGAACTCGCCAAGCCCGGCGATTCGATGCCGCTGAAGTCACCGGAGCCGCAAGATGAGGCTCAATGGGTAGAGCGCTCGATGGAACAAAACCTCGCGCTCGTTTCGAGTCGGTTGGCTGCCGAGATCGCACGCGACAACGTGCGCATCGCCTTCGGCGGGCATCTGCCGAAACTCGACCTCGTCGCGAGCAAGAGCAACACGGACCAGACGAGCCCGATCAACTTCTCGAGTGGCAACGTCGGCACCCGCACGAACAACAGCGACGACACGAGCTACGCACTGCAAGTGACCATGCCGCTCTTCAGCGGTGGCGCGGCGCAGTCGCGAGTCCGTCAGACCGAGTATCAATGGCAGGCTGCGCGTGAACGCCTCACCCGCGTCTCTCGCCAAACCGAACGCCAGGCCCGTGACGCCTACCTCGGTGTGATCAGCGAAATCTCGCGCGTGAACGCGCTTCGACAGGCTCTCGAATCGAGCCGCACGGCCTTGAAGGCGACCGAAGCCGGTTATGAGGTGGGCACGCGTACCGCCGTCGACGTGCTCGAGTCGCGTCGCGCTCTGGCAGTGGCCGAAACCAACTATTCTCGCAGCCGCTACGACTACATTCTGAACGTGATGCGCTTGCGTCTGGCGTCGGGCACGCTCGATCGCAGCACGCTCGATGAAGTGAACACGTGGCTGACTGAGACGTCGCAGCCGCGCTAACGCGGCATTGGCTCTAGTCTTGCCGCAACGAGCGCCAGCACTCGTTGCAAAGCGCCGCGCGAAGAATCCAACTGTGCCCGTGCGCGAGCGCCTCGGCGCTCGCGTTCGTCTGCATTCTGCGCGAGCAGCCACAGTTGTTGCTCCAACTCGCGCGCATCGGCGACCACTCGCACCGCGCCTGACTCCGACAGGTTTCTAGCGACTTCCGGGCTGTTGAACAACTGCGGCCCGGTGAGCGTTGCCGCACCCATCGCCAAAGGTTCGAGCAGGTTGTGCCCACCGACGGCAACCCAACTGCCGCCGACGAAGGCGGCTTGCGCCAATCCGTAATGCGCCAGTAAGTCGCCGAGCGTGTCGAGCAAAATCACCGACGTATTCGTCGGCACGACTTTCTCGAGTGAGCCCGATCGTAACTGCGACACTCGAGCCCAAGATAAACCCGAGTCTTCGATCAGCTTCGCTACCGAATCGAAACGCCGTGGATGTCGCGGTGCAATGATCAGCAGCGAGTCGAGGCCTGCGACTTCAAGACGCCGCTGTGTCTCGAGTACGGCGCTCTCTTCGCCGTCGTGGGTACTCGCCGCGATCCAGACGAAACGCTGTGCAATGGGGTAGATGCGTTGCAGTTGCTGTCGCTGCTCGATCGCAGCAGCCGACGGTGAGAAATCGAATTTGAGGTTGCCAGAAATCGAAACACGATCGGAAGGCACACCGAGAGATCGAAAACGCTCAGCGTCGATGTCTGATTGCGCTGCAACCGTCACATGTGTGCCTAAGCTCTGCTGTAATAAGCCACCCAATCGTCGATAGCGTGCGACGGATCTTTCTGACAGCCGGGCACTCGCGAGGATGATCGGGATACCACGCTCACCACATTCACAAAACAATCGCGGCCAGATCTCCGTTTCGAGCACGATACCCACGCGCGGCTGAATCCGATCGAGAAAGCGGCGTACGGCGCCCGGAAGATCCAGCGGCAGGAAACGCAAGGTCACGTTTTGGTCGGCGAACAAACGTCGCGCATGCGCCATCCCCGTCGGCGTAATGCAGGTGACGACGATCGGGTCATGCGGATGGCGCTCGCGTAAGGCCACGACCAACGGCGCAGCCGCCTGCACTTCGCCGACCGACACCGCATGTATCCAGATCGCGCGCTGAGCGAGCTTCGAACCAAACCCCAAACGTGCGGCGAGATCGATCGTGCCACTGCGCTCGATCCGGGCACGCCAAGCCAACTGCAGCAAAAATAGCGGCGCGAGCAGCCAGGTGGCGATTCGGTACAGCCCGAGACTCATTGGATTTCTCTCACGGACTGGCACTCAAAGTATCGCGATAACCGGTCAGCAGCTGCGACCAATCTCGCTCGTCGAAACGCTGCTGTGGCAGTGCGTCACCGACTTTGAGAATCGAGCGGCGTAGACGAACGAGATTAGCGTCGCACCACAGCCCCCGCTTGCGCATACGACCCCGATCGAAGTCGATCATCCACCAACGCCCGTCTGCACCATGCAGGATGTTGTGTGCATTGAGGTCGGCATGATCGAGTCCGACCTGATGAAATCGGGCAACGAGTTGCCCTATCGAATACCAATCTTCGTCACGCAGATCGAGTGCGGTGATACGCATCGCCAGCGTTCGCACCTCGGGGATGCGTTCGGTAATCAGATCACCGCGATAAAACCGACCGCTGCGTACATACCGAGCGGCAACCACCCTAGGCACCGGTAAACCTGCCTGTCGTAAGCGCTGCGTCAGGTGGAATTCCGCGATCGGACGCGACATCGATTCGCCGCGATCAAAGTAGCGATCACCGAGCCAGCGTGCGAGAAGACCGCCTCGATGATAGTGACGCAGAGCCCACGCGACACCGTTGGTCTCGATGAAGAGTGTGCTGCCGCGACCAGCCGCCGAACCGGCGATCGCGCCGCGGCTCTGCCAATAGACCGGATCGAACCACTGCAGCGTTGCACCTTGGGACAAATTGCTGCCATGCGAGGGGTCATATAGCATCACGGCGTCGCCGGCTTCGATCCGCACCCAAGGCGGTTCCGGTGACTGACCCTCGCTCATCGAAGCCCCCTGACGGACGATCCCATGTTGCACTTCGACACGCCGCCCGCCTCCGTGTGCCTGTTGCGGCTGTCGGCCATCGGCGACACCTGCCACGTCGTACCCTTGTTACGTACGCTGCAAAGAGCCTGGCCTGACACCCGCTTCACCTGGATCATCGGCCGCGCCGAAGCACGCTTGATGAGCCTGTTGCCTGACGTCGAGTTTATCACCGTCGACAAACGAGCCGGATTTTCAGGCCTCGCCGCCTTGCGCAGGCAGTTGCAGGGACGTCGCTTCGATCTCTTGATGCACCTGCAGTTGTCCTTGCGCGCGAGTCTCGTCGCTGCCGTCATTCCGGCCCGCCGTAAGCTCGGCTTTGACCGCTCGCGGGCACGCGAAGGCCAGTGGCTATTCACCAATGCCAAAATTGCTGCGCGGCAACGCCAACACGTCCTCGACAGCTTCATGGAATTCGCTACTGCCTGCGGAATCACCGAACACCTCTTCGAGTGGAACTTACCGCTGCCCGCCGATGCGTTGAACTACGCGCAGGAATGGATTCCGACAAACGAGACGACTGCCGCAGGCACCCTCGTCATCAGCGCTTGCTCGAGCCACGTGCGGCGCAATTGGTTGCCGGAGCGTTATGCCGCCGTCGCACAGCACGCCATCGACCAGCACGGCATGCGAGTCATCCTCGCTGGTGGCCCGGGTCCGATCGAGCGTGAGATGGCAGACGCGATTCGACGGCACTGCCCCGCCGTGATCGATCAGGTTGGCAAAGATACGCTGCCGCAGATGCTCGCGTTACTGGCGCGGGCGCGGGTATTACTCGCACCGGATACAGGGCCTGCCCACATGGCAACCATGGTCGGGACGCCGGTCATCGGGCTCTATGCCGCCACCAATCCGGCGCGCAGCGGCCCCTATCTCTCGCGGCAATGGTGTATCGATGCCTTTCCGCGGGCAGCAGCGAAATTCAAGCAGGCAACGCCCGACACGCTGCCGTGGCACACCAAGATCGAAGAACCCGGCGTCATGGAATTGATCGAGGTCACGGAGGTCTGCAACCGTCTCGATGCCTTGCTAGCATGTCAGCCATGAAAGACATCCTCGTACCCATCTCGCCCGGCGAGCTGCTCGACAAGATCACCATCCTGCGTATCAAAGCCGCTCGCATCGACGATGCGGAAAAATTGCGAAATGTCCGCTTGGAGCTCGATCTGCTCGAGCAGACCTGGCGTGACAGCGGTTGCGCCGTACCTGAAGTGGCCGCCGACGAGGCGGAATTGCAACGCGTCAACGAAGCGCTGTGGGTCATCGAAGATGACATTCGTGACAAGGAGCGCGCCCGGGAATTCGACGCCAAGTTCATCGAACTCGCCCGCGCCGTGTATGTCACCAACGATCAGCGTGCGGCCGCGAAGAAGCGCATCAACCTCGCGCTCGGTTCGCGTATCGTCGAAGAGAAGTCGTACAAGCCCTACTGACGGCGTGGCGGCCTTCTGGCGCGCGCCTCGCTCAGTGCCGTAGCGCGCTCAACGCTGTAGCGTGTACTCGGCGCTGCAATAAGGGCACTTGGCCCAGCCGGTCTTCTCGATTGGCAGATACACGCGCGGATGGGAATTCCACAAATACATCTGCGGCATCGGGCATGACAGCGGCAGGTCCTGCGGCGTGACTTCGTAGCGATTCTGGGCGTTGGGCTGCAGCAAGGGCTTGGTCGTGCTCATGGCCCGATTATACGCCGCCACCGAAGGCGTCGTTCCATACCTCCGTCACGGCTGCACGCTCCGCCACGAACTCGGTATCCGAAACCACCGTCTTCTCATCGCGCAACGAGCGATGGTGGGTGCGTTCACGATAGGTGCGATACGCCGAGGTGAGCAGATCAACGACCGACTGCGGCACGAGGTCACCCGATGCCAGCGTTTCCAGCTGACGAATGGTGTCGGAGAACAACAAGACTGCTTCGTGACGCGCCGCTTCCCTCAAGGCCCAGTACTGCGCCAGAAATTCGATGTCGGCGACGCCACCGGGGTCCTGCTTGATGTCGAACTCGCCCGCTCGCGATTTACTGAGTTCGCGCCGCATGCGTTCGCGCATGTTGCGTACTTCTTCGCGCAGCGTCTCGCGCTTGACGTGATGCCGTAGGATCTCGAGTCGCACGGCTTCGAACCGCTCCCGCAAAGACGACGAGCCAGCAACGGCTCGCGCATGCAGCAATGCCTGATGCTCCCACGTCCATGCTTCGCTGCGTTGATAGTCGGCGAACGCATCGATCTGCGTGATGAGCATGCCACCCTTGCCGCTCGGTCGCAGCCTCACATCCACGTCATACAAGCGGCCAGCAGCCGAGTGCACCGTAAGAATGTGCACGATGCGCTGCGCGAGGCGCACGAAGAAAATCTGGTTGTCGATCGGTCGATCACCCGTCGTTTCCTGTTCGAGACCTACCGAGTCGTGCAGAAAGACGAGATCCAGATCCGAGCCGTAACCCAGCTCGATACCACCCAACTTACCGTAACCAATGGCGCAAACACGCACGTCTCGACGCGGCGACTGCTCGGCATCACGACAGGTCGGCACACCGAAAGCCTGCGTCATCTGCTGCCAAGCCTGCTGCATCGCCTTTTCGATGATGAGTTCGGCGATATCGGTCAATCGATCGGAAACGCGCATCAACGGCAAGGTTCCAGACAAATCCGCGATCGCGACGCGGAAAACTGCTGCACGCTTGAACTGCGCCAAGGCTTCGACCAATCGCTCGGGATCGGTGGCGTCGACCCGAGCCAAGCGGTCCTCGAGGTCGATCTCGAGCGCGTGTCGGTCGGGTAACTCGGTCAACGAGCGCTCATCGAGTAGCTCATCGAGCAAGAGCGGATGCGCTGCCAATTGCGAGACGAGAAAGTCGCCGCCTCGACACACCGTGACGAAGCGGTGCCGAGCTGCCGGATTTTCGTTGAGGAGCGAGAAATAAGCCGACCGACCGCCGATCGCCTCGAGGACGCGCAAGAAGCGTCGCAACATGACGAGATGGTCGTCGTCGGCGTTCAGCGTGCCGAGCAGCTGCGGCAAGAGCGCCTGCAGTCGGCGCAGCGCCGTCGCATCGAGCCGGCGTACCCAACCGCTGCTGCGGAAATCACAGAGCAATCGCGCGAGTTCCGAAGCGGCACCGTAACCTCGCTGCTGTAGCAGCGATTCCAGCTGCGGCACATCGCAAGACTCATCCCATATCGCACCGAGCTCATGAGCCGCCGCACGTGTGACGATCGCCTCATCGCGATCGTTGACGGGAGAAAACACCAACGACTGGAATTGCCTTTGTACGAACTCGAGATGCACCGCCAATGTTCTACGTAACGAGGCCCAATCGGGCTCGCCCATGGCACGCGCCAAGCGCGCCTGCGACGCGTCGTCGGTCGGCAGAGTATGGGTCTGTGCATCGCGAATCATCTGCAGACGATTCTCGAGACTGCGCAGATAACGGTATGACGCATCGAGCCCTTCGACGATCTGCGGCTGCAACAGTCGACTCCGCCCAAGCCGCGGCAGCACCTCGAAGAGATGCGGACTTTGCAGGCGCCGATCCTGGCCGCCGCGAATCAACTGCAGGGATTGCACGATAAATTCGATTTCGCGAATACCGCCAGGCCCGAGCTTGACGTGGTCGATCAGATCCTTTCGCGCGACCTGCTTCTCGATCAGCTGCTTCATGTCGCGCAAGCTTTCGAACACGCCGAAATCGAGATAGCGCCGATAGACGAAAGGCCTTACGGCTTCCTCATAAAGCTCTTGATAGGCCGCCACACCCGTGATGGCCCTCGCCTTGATCCAAGCGTAGCGCTCCCAGTCGCGCCCATGCTGCAGCAGGTAATCTTCGAACGACGAAAACCCACAAGCGAGCGGCCCAGAATCGCCGAAAGGTCGTAGCCGCATGTCGACCCGGAAGACGAATCCATCCGCAGTGGTCGACGAGAGTAAGCGCAGCAACATCTGCCCGAGTCGGATGAAGAACTCGTCGTGACTGACGGGAGCGGCGTGCTGAGTCTCACCATATTCGGGAAAGAGGTATACGAGATCGATATCGGAGGAGAAGTTCAGCTCTCGCCCCCCGAGCTTGCCCATGCCGATGACGACGAGCGGCATCGCTCGCCCATCCGCATAGAGTGGCGCCCCGTAACGCGCCATCATCGCCTGCATCGCATAGTCGACAGCGAGCTGCACTGCATCGTCGGCAAACGCAGAAAGATCGGCGAGCGTTTCTTCGAGTGTGGCAAAGCCCGCGAGATCGCGCCAAGCGATGCGCACCATTTCGCGACGACGCCAGAGACGCAACCAGCGCTGCGCAGCTGCCTCGTCCGCACTTGGCGAGAGCATGGTCCCCTGCGGCCAACACGAGACGCCCTGTGGCAAGCGTGGGGACCGTAATGCATCGTTCCGCTCGAGGTCAGCCACGAGTTCGGCGTCGCGCGCGAGGCTTTCTGTCACGAACTCACTGCAGGAGAGCACGTGAGCAGCGCTAGCGCGCCACGCGGTCGGCAGCGTGTCGATCAGCTCATTGTCGATCAGATCCGGGTTCATGGGCGCAGGCAGGATACAAAAAAAGCCCCGCACGAGGCGGGGCTTATGTCTGCAGCGCGGCAACCGGAGGGGGAGAAGGTCACCGCGCAGAAACAAGACTAATCCTCGGGTAACAGGCAGTATGTACGGACTTGTACCTAACCGAGCCCCCGATGCCCGTCGATTCCGCTGCTTACCGCAATGCCATCAGCCGTTTTCTGACTGGAGTGACGATCGTCACCACCGTAGCGGATGAAAAACCCTCAGGGCTCACAGCAACGGCCATCGCCTCGGTCACGCTCGAGCCACCGACCCTGCTCGCTTGCCTCAACCGTCACTCGACGACCTGCCAAGCGATCGTCCAAGCGGGTCGCTTCACGGTGAATGTGCTCGCTAGCGATCAAACGGATATCGCCAAACTCTTCGCCTCGCGGGAGACGGACAAGTTCCAGCAACTCGCCGAGCTAGGCCATGGCATCGAGACGGGTTCCTTCGGGACTCCTCACCTGAGGGGCGCGCTAGCCTCGATCGACTGCGCCGTATCGGCCACGACCGACATCGGCACGCATCGAATCTTTTTTGGCGAAGTTCAACAGGTGCGATGCACCGAGGGCTCGCCGCTCGGTTACTTCCGCGGCGCGTTCGTTGATCGACCAGGCGTCGATCGATAAGGCCTACAGAGCCAAGGGCGGCAGTGGCATGGCGCGTTGCTGTACCCCCGCCACGCGCAGCAAGGTCGTCTCTGCATAGGGCTTGGCGACGTACTGGGCACCCATCGGCAGGCCACGCGCGTCGAGCCCGGCCGGAACGGTGATCGCCGGCAGTCCGAGATAATTGAACGGCGCCGTGCAGTGAACGAGGCGACTCAAGATTTGCCACAGCGATGCACCAGCGCCGACATCCGTCTCGTCGCGCCGCGGTACCGGGATGGGCAAGGTCGGCGTCAGCAGCACATCACACCGTGAAAACACCTGCGCGACAAAGCGCTGCAGCAGCGGAATGCGCAACTGCAGCGCTTCGAGATACACCGCTGCCGGAATGGCGAGACCAGTGGACGCACGCACCCGCACCTGCGGCGTGTATCGATCACCCCGCGAGCGCAACCACGGCGCATGCAAGGCCGTGGCTTCGGAATACACGATCGCCCGGCTCAGTTCCGACATCTCCGCCACCGCTGGCACTGACACATCGACTCGCTGCGCCCCGGCTGCCAGCAGAACTTGCAGCGATCGATCGATCGCTCCACGTATCTCGTCAGTCGCGACATCAAAGAAATAATTCGTCGGAACACCGATACGCAGATTCTCGACGCCCTGATGAACCGCACGGCGATAATCAGGGGTCGGCCGCAGACTCGCATTGGCATCAATGCCATCGCCGCCTGCCACCACCTGCAAGATTTCCGCGAGATCCGCGGTCGTTCTGGCCATCGGCCCGATGACGTCGATCGAGGGCGCGAGCTTCATGCTGCCCGTACGCGGAATCAATCCGTAGGTCGGCTTGAGACCGACGAGTCCGTTGGCAGAGGCCGGGATGCGCACCGAACCGCCCGTGTCCGAGCCTAGACTCGCAAAAGCAGCGCCGCAGGCAACCGCGGCGCCGGAGCCGCTCGAGGAGCCACCGGAGATGTGCTCCGGATTCCAAGCATTTCGGCAGTCACCGTAAGCGGCGTTGTGCCCGGTCGCACCGAGCGCGAATTCCGCCATGTTGAGCGTTCCCACCTCGAGCGCACCCGCTTGAGTCAAACGGGATGTTGCCGTAGCGACTTGTTGGGAAGATTGATCGAGCGCGACTTTTGATCCGTAGCGGACCAAGCCACCACCACGCCCGAACATGTCTTTGTGGGCCAGCGGAACACCCTGCAGCGTACCCACCGGCACCACGCCACGACGACGGGCATCAGCGAGTACGAGATCGGCGCGCTCAGCCCCGAGTAACAAGCTCTCGGTCTCGATCGCTAAAAAACAATTCGTTCGTTGCTGTGCTCGATACGCACGCTCGAGCGTCTGCAGCGCCAACTCATTCGCCGAGATCGAACCGGATCGCAAGGCGCCGACCGCATCCAACAAACTCTCGGGATAGGTCGCGCTCACGGCGACTCTCCCGCAAGCGTTTCGAGTACGCGCAAGTAATCCGACGGCTCGCACTCGAAGGTCACGCCGGGTTCGACCTGATGCGAGCTCGCCTGCACCGCTGCAATCGCCGCGGCCGCCCCACCTGCGATGCGCTCAGCCATCGCCGTATCGAGGATGGGAACCTGCACCAGCGCCGCCAAGCCTTCAACCATGTCGGCAGACAGTGCGGACGCTACGGCAGAAGGACTCGATTTTGGTTGCGACACGATCCGCTCACGGACGAAATGGAAGCGCCATGTTAGCGTTTGTCGCATGTTGCACCCAACCACGAATACCGACGTCATCGTCATCGGTGCCGGCCTCTCGGGGCTCGAAACGGCACTCACCCTCCAAGAAGCAGGGCTGAAGGTCACGGTCCTCGAGGGGCGCCGTCGAATCGGCGGCCGGCTCTATACGCTCAGTCACGTGCCCGGCAAACCGGAAGCCGGTGGCAACATCGTCTCTCGCGCCTACGGACGAGTCATCGCCGCCAGCTCGCGCTACGGTGTGCCGCTACGCGACGATGCGCCGCGTTATGCCGCTTTTCCCGACACACAGGCGACGTTCATCGGGGGTCGCGCCATCGACGTGGCGACTTGGGCGCAGCACCCAGCCAACCCATTCGTCGGTCAGGAGCGCTCGCTGCTGCCCGCGGCATGGGGTCGCACGGTACTGAATCGTTACCGCCCCTTCGATGACCTGGAAAACTGGCATCAGCCGCAGCACGCCGATCTCGATATCTCGGTCCACGATTTCCTGCGCTCGCGCGGCGCGACGCCGGCAGCCATTCGACTGGGCTACGAAACCAATATGCCGTACGGAACGGAGTCGTCACACGACGTGTCGATACTGCAGCTGGCCTTCGTGGATCACTGGCAGCGTATCAATCAGCGACAACTCAGCGCCGGCGATCGTTTCGTCGGCATTTTCGAAGGCGGTAATCAGCAACTACCGCTCGCGATGGCAAAGCGACTGAGCGGCGACTTGCTGCTCGATCGACATGTCGTCGCTATCGAACAGACCAAAGAAACCGTTCTCGTGCGCTGCTCGGATGGCTCACGGCACCGCGCACGAGCCGTTGTCAGCTCGATGCCATTCACGACCTTGCGGCATGTGCATCTGGATCCACTACCACAACCCTTGCAGAACCGCGCCATCCAAACCTTGGGTGCCAAGCCGATCACGCAGTTCCATTTGCTACCACGACGACCTTTCTGGGAAGACGATGGGTTGAGCCCGGCATTCTGGACCGACGGACTGGCAGGCTCAGTGCTCGCCAATCGTGATCCGCAGAATCACAAAGTCGTTACGAGCCTCACGGTCTGGTGTAGCGCCGCCAACGCTCGCTTTCTCGATCGCTATAGCGAAGCGGATGCCGCCCGACTCGTCATCGAGGACATCGAACGTCTGCGCCCTGCTGCGCGCGGTGCGCTTGAAGTTGCGGCAGTTCACTCCTGGGAGCGCGATCCGCATGCAGCTGGAACCTGGGCCATTTTCAGACCCGGCCAAGTCGCACTCACGAGTCATCTCGCCAAGCCGCACGATAAGCTGTTCTTTTGTGGAGAACACACCGCGATTGCGGCACGCGGCATGGAAGCCGCATTCGAATCAGCCGAACGCGTCAGCCTCGAGGTGCTGGACGCGCTCGGCTAAGCAAACACCTTCTAAGCGGGCATCAATGACGCTGGCGGAAGTGCGGGATGACTTCGGTCGCGTACAACCTCGCCTGCTGCACCATGGCCTCTTGCCTCGCCCCGTGCGGATGGGGAACAGGCGACCCGCCAAGCTGATAGACATGATCGAGCCCCATGTCGAGCAATGCGCCGAGGCGAGTGCGGCACTTGGCCGGCGAACCACAGATGGAGAACCAGTCGACGAATTCATCGGGCACGCCTTTGAGGTGACTGCCCTGCTCCTGGGCGTGATGCTTCATGTCGTAGCCGGTTTGCATCTGCGCCGCGAGCCCTTTGAGTTGCTCGGGAAGATGATCGAGCGGCGCATTTTTCATGCCTGCAAAGTGGGCAACCATCCCCGAGATCATGCGGCCGAGATTGATCGCGCGCTGCTCATCCTCATCGCAGACCAAATTGACGTAGGCGCCGATCTTGACTGAATCGCGCGGACGCCCCGTTTCTTTGAGACGGGCTAGCGCCACATCCATCGCCCATTGAATCCGCTCTGGCGCGCTGCCGACGGCGAAGCTCACGCGGTCGCCAACGTCCACGGCCATCGCGATCGTCTGCGGACCGGTGCAAGCCACATCGACCACGACCGGATCGACCTTCAATGAGTCGTACCAGCGCAAACGCGATGGCGTGCCGTTGCGATCGATGGTTTCACCGCGCGTATACGCCTGCAGACGCTGAACGAAAGTGCGCAACTGATTGGTCGTACCATTCGGGATACCGATGTGCGCGGCGGACGAGTCGCCGCGGCCAATGCCGCAGATCACCCGACCGTTGGATTCCGCCTGCAAGGTGGCCAGCGCGCACGCCGTCACGGCGGCATCGCGAGTCACGGGGTTAGTCACGCCAGTACCGAGGCGCAGGCGTGTCGTCGTCTGGGCAGCCAGCGCCAACTGCGCAAACGGATCCGGACTCAGGTTCTGTGTGTCAGGGCACAGCAACATATCGAAGCCGAGGTCTTCAATCTGCTTGGCGAGGCGGGCCGTGTAGCCTGGAGAGGCCTCCATGACGATCCCGAACTCAGGGCCCGGGAACCGATCAGCTTGTGTCATGTCTCAACTCAGGTGTGGGAGGCGAATGCCCCGATGACGAAGTGTAACCTCACGGCAAAAGCGCTAGCATTCGCCTTTCGGTCAAGACATCAGCCTGCATACGGAGTTCGTCGACCATGAAGTTGTTCTCGCGTGGATTTTTCTGGAGTTTTATCGCCCTGTTCGCGCTCGTCGGACAGGCGCGGGCTGACGACTATTCGAAGACGATCGAGCTCTTCAAGAATGCGGGCGAAAGCGCCGACTTTTTCCAAAAGAGCTACGCCTACGCCGTTTTCCCCACTATCGGCAAAGCCGGGCTCGGTATCGGCGGCGCTGGCGGCACTGGCCGCGTCTACGAAAAAGGCAACTATGTCGGCGACGTGTCGATGTCGCAGATCAGCCTTGGCTTTCAGGCGGGCGGCCAAGCCTATAGCCAGATCGTCTTTCTGCAGGATAAGCGTGCCTTCGACGAGTTCACCTCTGGTGAGTTCGCCTTTGGCGCAGGCGTCGGCGCAATCGCGATCACGGCCTCAGCGAGTGCGTCGGCGGGCACGACCGGCGCCACCGCCGCCGCGAGCGGCGGCAAACGCGACGCCACGACGACGGGCAACTACTACAAGGGCATGGCGGTGTTCACCATCGCCAAAGGTGGCCTGATGTACGAAGCCTCTCTCGCTGGCCAAAAGTATTCGTACAAACCGCGTAAGAAATAACGCGGCGATAGTTTCCGCGGACGCCGGGCCTACACGGGCTCGGCGTTCGACCCTCGGCCGCCGCGCAGTTCATACTCCTGCGTTCCACGATGATAGATGTGATCCGTATCTAGAGCGGCTGTCTTGGCATAGATGAATCCGGGCGCTATCGACTCATAGATCGGCTCGAAGCCGCGCTGCTCGGTCATATGGAAAAGTTCGGCAAACGACTCGACGACGAAGTAGGTCGATTGCAGATCGGAGATCTCGTAGTCCGTACGCATGACCCGATCCACATTGAGATGGATCCGATGCGGCGATCGACCTTCGAGTGAAAAACGCGTTTCTGTCGGCCCAGACAGAATGCCTGCGCCGTAAATACGAAGACCGCCATTCTCCCGAATCAGGCCGAATTCCACCGTATACCAGTACAGTGCGCTCAAGGCCTTCAAGCGGTTGTACTTGAGCGCCTTCCAACCGGCACGACCGTAGGCAGCCATGTAATCAGCAAAAACGGGATCAGTCAGCAATGGCACATGGCCGAAGACGTCATGAAAAACGTCGGGCTCCTGGATGTAATCGAATTGATCGCGCGTGCGAATGAAGTTGCCTGCTGGGAACCGACGGTTCGCCAAGTGATAGAAGAACACCGCATCGGGAATCAGCATGGGCACCGGCACGACCTGCCAGCCTGTCATGGGTAGCAGCGATTCGTTGATGCGTTCGAAAGACGGAACACCGCCTCGCCCCAAATCAAGTCGCTCCAGTCCGTCGACGAAAGCCTGACAGGCGCGCCCCGGCAGCAAGCGCCGTTGACGCTCAAACAATTCGTCCCATAGTCGATTTTCGTCGGCGGTGTAGCGGCGCTGCTGCGGCTCAAGCCAGTCATCTCCCAAATGACTTGGCCGCTTCAACGGCGCCACGAAAACCGAGGGTGGCGTTGCCGGGATTCGACTGAAGTCGAACTCGGTCACTGGCTGACGTCAGCGACGATAGTCGAGCGGCGGCTTACGATCACCCACCACCGAAACGTATTTGAAGTCGGCGCCGCGCCGTTGCTCGAACTCGGCTCTCGCGCTGCGAATCAACTCGGCATCTTGCATCAGTCGAACCGCTGTCAAGGTAAGAACCTTGGTTGCGTTCTCCATGCCCTTGAGTCCGATGCTCATCCCGCCTGCGGCAACGGCCTGCCAGGAATGCGCAGGCGTGCCAGGCACCCAAGTCGCTGTCCTAAAACCGATGGTCGGCACCGTCCAGCTGACGTCACCTACGTCCGTGGATCCATACCCACCGCGCGAATTCGGCGCCTGGATCTCCCGCTCCGAACCCAAGGGCAGCGCCGCTTTACCGAGAGTCGTATAAAGTTTTTCCGCAAAAGCCTGCTCATTGGCGTCGTACGTCACGCCACCGACCTTTCGCAGATGATCGTCGACGACAGACGCTAGCGTATCGTTCGGAAGCAAACTGTACGCGCCGTGTATCACTTCGTGGGTCACGCTCGTACCCGTACCGATAGCGGCGGCTTCGGAAGTCTTCACGATTCGATCAAACATTTCCGACATCACGAGCGGATTACGATGCCGAACGTAGTAGAAAACCTCTGCGCTCTCAGGAACCACGTTCGGCGCGTCACCGCCGCGCGTGATGATGTAGTGGATGCGCGCATCCTGCGGAACATGCTCGCGCATCAGATTAGCCATGAAATTCATCGCTTCGACGCCATCTAGCGCAGAACGGCCTCGCTCCGGCGCGCCGGCAGCATGAGCCGCGATACCCGTGAAGCGAAACTTGGCGCTCTTGTTGGATAAAGTGGGCTCGTTAGTGACGATATTTTGATCACCTGCGTGCCAATGCAACGCCACGTCGACATCGTTAAAGAGCCCGGCACGAACCATATAGGCTTTGCCAGCTCCGCCCTCTTCGGCGGGCGTTCCGTAAAGACGAATCGTCCCGCTGCGACGCTGCGTTTGCAGCCAATGCTTCACCGCGATGGCAGCCGAAGTAGAACCGGCGCCAAACAAATGATGTCCGCAGGCATGGCCCGAGATGCGCCCCTTCAATGGCGAGCGATCAGGCACCGCCGCTTGCGACACACCCGGCAAGGCATCCATCTCCGCGAGGATCGCGATGACGGGTTGGCCACTGCCGAATTCAGCGACGAACGCCGTCGGCATATCGGCCACGCCCGCGGTGATGCGAAAGCCCGCTTCGCGCAATTCTTTCTGCAAGCGCGCGCTGCTCTGCTCTTCCTGATAACCAACCTCAGCCCAGTTCCACAGATCGAGCGCCGCGGCACGATCGGCAGCACGGCGTGATTCGATGAACTTGAACAGGGAGTCGTCGGCAGACGCTGCCGCAGAGGTCAGCACGGTAGCCACCGTCACCGCGGCCAGCACGAATGGTCGGAACATCATGAGATCACCTTGAGATGAAACGATGAATCAAAAGCGCCAGGATTGGCGACGATAAAATTTGCCAAGCACCCAGATCGGACCGATCAACAGGTACACGAGATCGGTAAAAAAACTCGGTCGCTTGCCCTCGTAGGCGTGGCCGATGAACTGTCCGATCCAAGCAACGACAAAAACGACGACAGCCGATACAGCCAATGTCAGGATGCCGAACTCAGCGCGTACGTATTCGGTGATACCGAGACTCGCCAGCATGCAAACTGCGGCGCCGACGCCGAGCGGGATAGAGAGGCGCAGCCAAAAAGCCATGGTGAGAACCGCGGCGATCCAAGCCACGCTGCCGGCCGGCAGCGCATCACCCAACGGAATGGCGTACAGCAAGGCCATCACAGACCAGACGATGGCGGGCACACAGAGCACGTGTAACTGTTGGTTACGCATATCCTGATGATCAGCCGAGTACGCGGAAAACCACCGATCGATCGGACGTTCCGAAGACTGAGTCATATCGATAGCCATCGCCGATTCCTCCTTTGGGTGATCGTCCGGGGGAGCTTAACCCGTCGCCGCCCGCCAGCCACGTTCGAGCTGTTCCAAACGATCTTCCAGCAGACCCGTATAACCGATCGACAAACGTACGAGCCCTGGACTGATGCCCGCGCGCTGCAGTGCTTGCTCATCGAGCTCGCTAGACGTACTCGAAGCGCTGGCACTCATGAGGGTATCGCTGAAGCCGAGGCTGACGGCCATGTAGCCGAAATCCTCGATGTTCTGCAGATGCTCCATGAATCGATTGGCGCGCTCAGCGCTGCCAAGATCAACCGCGAGCAGACCCCCCGCACCATAGCCTGGATTAGCGAGCTCGCGGTGCAGTGCATGATCGGGGTGACTTGGCAGGCCGGGATAAATAACGTTGGCGCCCAACGCCGTCAATGTTTCAGCGCAACGGCTTGCGCGGCGCGCATGCTCCTGCATTCGCAGCCCGAGATTCGGGAAACGGGTGGCGACTTCATACGCCGAGCGCGGGTCCATGGTCGGCCCAAGCAACATCAGGCTGCCGAGATGCAGATCGTACATGCCATCAATGAAAGGACCGCTCGCACAGACGCAACCGGCCACGATGTCCGACGCTCCGTTGATGAACTTCGTGAGACTGTGGATCACGACATCCGCGCCATGCAGCGACGGCGAAATAGACAAGGGTGCAAAGGTATTGTCGACGATCAACAAGGCACCATGACGATGCGCGATGGCGGCTAAAGCCGGCAGGTTGGCAACGCGCAAAGTGGGGTTGGATACCGTCTCGCAGTACAGCACCCGCGTACGAGGCGTGAAGGCCGCCTCCACCGCCGAGAGATCCGACAGATCAACGAAAGTGGTCTCGATACCGGCCTTGCGCGGCAGAAAATCATGCAACAGCGCCCAAGTGCCGCCATACAAGGCTTGGCCTGCAACGATGTGGTCACCGTTGTTACAGGCGTGCAGCAACGAGCCAGAAATGGCGGCCATGCCGCTCGCCGTGCAATACGCACTCTCCGTGGCTTCGAGCGCTGCTAAATGACGGGCGAGCACCATCACCGTGGGATTGAAATGGCGCCCGTAGAGAAAGCAGCCGCCACCGGGACCCTCGCGCCCCTCGAAGATCGCAGGCATCTTGCCCGCTTCCATCACGGTGAAGGTGGCACTGGTTTCGATCGAGAGGTTGACCCCACCATGCTCACCGAACTCGTGGCGTGATCGCGCCACGCGGGCCATCGGATCACCTTGACGTCGTTCTTGCATCGCGTGCCCCCTTAAGAGCGGTTAGTATTTTCCACCATGACAACAACTACAACCGGCGCGAGTCGCCACTGGATCAGCGTCCTCATCTTCAGCGTCTTCGCTTGGACGATGAGCAATCTCGATCAATCTCTGTTCGGCTACGCGATACCGGGCATCTTGGGCGAGTTTCAGATCGGCCTCGATGTGGTGGGACTCATCCTCACGGTCGGCTTCATCACGGCATCGGTGATGGTGATCTTCGCCGGCCTCGCTGCAGATACCTGGGGTCGTCGCTGGACTTTGACAGCGCTACTGGCGTTGTCGGCGCTGTTCGTCGGTCTGCACGGATTTGTCGAGGATCTCGCGCAACTGACTTGGTTACGCGCCCTCGCTTTTGGCCTCGCCGCAGGACTCGCACCGATCACAGCCGCCTATGTCGCCGAGTCTGCACCCGCGCGTCATCGCGGCATGCTGATGGGTGTTTTGCAGTGCGGCTATCCACTCGGTTGGTTTCTCGCGGCCATGCTGGCCGCGCCTCTGCTTGAGACCAGCGGATGGCGCTCCATTTTTTTCATCGGTTTCGCCGTGGTGCCGATCGCTTTTTTGATCGGCTGGCGTCTGCCGGAAAGCGAACGATTTCAGCAAGTGGCTGCAACACGCTCGAGCGAACGCGCCTCGATCATCGATTGGGGCTTGCTGCGTGAGATGTTCTCGATCGATTATCGAAGGCGTTCGATCGCTTCGATCGTCTTGTTCTTTGCGTTCGGCTGCGCCTACGCCGGTACCGCCTTTTTCTTCCCCACCTATTTCATGGAAGTGCGCGGCTACAGCCAGTCGGAAGCGGCGCAACTCGTGGGTCTCTCCAACGGCATCGCGATTTTCGGCTATCTCGCTGCGGCCTATGTCGGTGAGTATTGGATGCCACGACGTGACACCTTCGCGTTATGGACAGTGCTCGGTGCCGTGGCACTCGTCGCGCTGATGTGGTTGCCGCAGGAACGCTGGCAGGATCTCGCGCTCTTCGGTCTTACCGGTGCTTTTTTCTATGGCAGTAACGCCGTGGTCGGCGCGCTGTTGACCGATTTGTTCCCGACGCGGATGCGAACCACGGCCTATGCCGTCTGCGGCTCGGCGCCGCTGAGCGCAGGTTTCGCGCTGTTTCCCGCGTTGGTGCCGCTCGTCGTGCAATCGGCCGGCTGGCAGTGGTCGTTTACGGTGATGATTGCACCACTGTTGGTGTTGGCTGCGGTAGCTGCCCTGGCCCTGCCCCGCATTACTTCGGGCAGCGACATCGATGCCGTCAACCGTGACTGACGGTGTCGTCCAACGGCTCGTCGCGTGAAGCCGGCCCGCCGAGTGGCATAGCGCCCGCCGGCCGCTCGATATAACGCCGAGCCTTGCCGCGACCGCCCTCGATGAGTGCGGTCAGTTGCTCGCGCACTTCGCGATCTGCGAGTGTGGGACGCGTCAAGCGCCGCTGATAGTCCGTCCAAGTCGGACTCTCGAACCGCTCGGTCCACACTTGTGGGTCATCGAGACTCTGACACAGCGACCAACGATACGCCCCATCACGACGACGACGACGGCCCAGTTCGTGCGCGACCGCAACAAACTGACGGGCGTTCTCATCGGATACGCGATATTCGATCTCGATGACGATGGGACCTGATGCAGGATCGAGCTCGACAGCCGGCGGATCGACGATCGGCACGGTCTGCGGGTCGAGCGAACCCATACGCGCGATCGAAACCGGCAACCACCGCGCAACCAGAAAGGTGCTCAAAGAAGACACGCCGGCGACCGTCAGTATCTCTCGCAGACCATGGGCAGCTGCCAAGTGTCCCCACAACCAGCTGCCGAGTGCGAGACCGGCAAAAGCGAACGTTTGATACAGCGCGAGGGTTCGACCAGTCACCCAACGCGGCGACGACAACTGCATGGCGATGTTGAGGTTGGCAAGCCCCAGCGTCCACACGGAGCCCGCCAGCACGTGAGCAAGCAACGTGACGATCGCATGATGACTTTGCGCGATGATGATCATCGCCACCGTGGCAACTGCACAGATCCAGCGCAACAAGGCGTCGCTCGAGAAACGACTGCGCAGCGCACTGCTGGAGAGCGCCCCCATCATCGCACCGATACCGAATCCGCCGAGCAAGATACCGTAAGTCGGCGCGCCCCCCGCCAATAAGTCACGCGCTACGACGGGCATCAGCGCCGGTACCGCGGAGATCGGCACGGTAAACAACACGGCGCGGATCAGAATCGCCGTCAGATGCGGTGACAAGCGCACGTAGCGAATACCGGCGGCGATTGCGCCAAACAACGGCTCGGGTGGCAACGGGTTCTCGTTCTTCGGTGCACGCCACCACAGCAACGCGCTCAACATCCCGATGTAGGACAGCGCGTTGATCACGAACGCCGCAGCCGCGCCGACGCTGGCGACGATGACGCCACCGATCGCAGGACCGACGCTACGCGCTAGGTTGAACCCCACCGCGTTGGCCATCACGGCAGCCGGAATCTGTGCGCGTGGGACCTGATCAGCAATGGAAGCCTGCCACGCGGGAGCAAACGCGGCGGTGCCGCAGCCGATCAGAAATGTGAAGGTCAACAACCAGATCGGTGTCAGCCAACCCAAGATCGCGAATACCGCCAGCGAGATCGATGCCAGCAACATCAATAACTGCGACAGGATCATGACCCACCGACGATCGTGGGTATCGGCGTAGGCGCCGGCGATCAGCGACAGAAAAAAGAATGGCAATGTGCCAGCGGTTTGGACGAGGGCGACCTGATCGGGCGAGGGTGCAATGGTCGCCATCAGCCAGGATGCGCCGACGGTCTGAATCAAACTACCGAGAGAAGATACGAGCGACGCCCACCAGAAAACGGCGAAGACCTTCTGACCAAAGGGGGCCAGTGTCGACTGGCGCCAGCGGGCTAGACGGGAATCGGAGGACGCGGTCATCGGTAAGAGCTAAAGCAACGGTCTGCAGCGCAGAAACAGGACTGCAACGGTATCATGATGGCATGCCAATCACCTTCGAAAATATCGTCAACGCCGCGAAGACGCTCGGCGATCAACTCGAGCGCACACCCTGCAGGCGCTCGCGGACGTTGTCAGCGCTGACGGGCGCTGAAGTGTGGTTGAAGTTCGAGAATCACCAGTTCACCGCATCGTTCAAGGAGCGTGGTGCGCTCAACAAGCTGCGCAGCCTGAATGAAGAACAACGGGAACGGGGTGTCATTGCCATGTCGGCGGGCAACCATGCCCAAGGCGTTGCGTTCCACGCCAGTCGTCTCGGTATACCGGCCACCATCGTCATGCCGGCAAATACGCCCTTCAACAAAGTTCAGCAGACTCGCGCTCACGGGGCACGTGTCATCCTGCATGGCGCTCAACTGACCGACGCGGAACAGCATGCGCACGAAATCGCCAAGGCAGAACATCTCGTTTTCGTGCATCCCTACGACGATGCCGACATCATCGCGGGCCAAGGCACGATTGCACTCGAGATGCTCGAGGATGTCCCCGACCTCGAGATGCTCTGCGTCCCGATCGGCGGCGGAGGCCTGCTTGCTGGCATGGCGATCGCAGCGCGGGCCATGCAGCCCAACATCGAACTCGTTGGCGTACAGACGCGGGCCTTTCCCAGCATGTATGCCGCTATCAAGGGTACGAGTCCGACCTTTGCCGAGCGAACCATTGCCGAAGGTATCGCCGTACGGAATGTGGGGCGCTTGACCCAAGCGATCATCGGCGAACTGGTGGACGACATCCTTCTGATCGACGACTCGGCGATCGAAAATGCCATCAGCCTGTTGGTGTCGATTGAGAAAACCGTCGTCGAAGGCGCTGGAGCCGCCGGACTTGCAGCCGTATTGGCGTATCCCGAGCGCTTCAAGGGCAAGAAAGTGGGTCTCGTCTTGTGCGGCGGCAATATCGATACGCGCTTACTTGGGATCGTGCTGCAACGTCAGCTCGTACGTGAGCGTCGTCTCGTGACTTTCCGTTTCGAGAGCGCCGATCAACCGGGCACGCTGGCGCGCATCGCCACGCTGATCGGCGGCGCCGGTGGCAATATCGTCGACGTCGCCCATCATCGACTTTTCCTCGACGTACCCATCAAAGATGCCGATCTCGACTTCACCATCGAGACTCGCGACGCCGAACATACCCAACAACTCGAGGCAACCCTGCAAGAGGCAGGCTTGTCACCGCAAACGATTGCATCGACCGGAGGCTGAC
>JACCDT010253567.1_pt1 | contig 31724 bp, 40 predicted proteins | sample 7446291 | NCBI WGS metagenome assembly JACCDT01 (sample SAMN15323446, study PRJNA562643) | freshwater metagenome | isolation source: river surface water | place: USA:Blue River Watershed | collected 2017-08-17
ATCAAAGAGTTTGAAATGAAGAAGCGAGCAACCGAATATAATCGGTCTGCTACTGCTGGCACAGGTATTCTTGATACCAATAAGATGTATTCCTATAAGTGGAATGATGATATTTTCAAGAGGGTTACTGTAGTTCCCAAAGGTAAATCTCATGGACTAATCATGTATATTGATTGGTCTGGCTCTATGCAAGGAAATCTTGTGGGAACTGTCAAGCAACTGTTCAACTTGATTCAATTCTGCAAAAAAACTCAAGTTCCTTTTGAAGTGTATTCTTTCAACGATAAAAATGTTGCAAAGAATTATGCTAAAATGTCTAGAAGCAAGACTCTAAAAATTAACGATAACCAAATCTATATTAGTAATGATTTTCTTCTAGTTAATTTTTTGAGCAGTAAAATGAATACTGCTCAACTAGAAAAGCAAATGAATAATATTTGGAAACTCGCATACATTCTAGATAATCGAGCATATCTTCCCTATGAATATGGTCATTATGATTTGGGTAGTACTCCTCTAAATGAATGTGTATTTGCTGCTATTCCTTTGTTTGACAAATTCAAAAAAACTTACAAAGTGGATAAAGTAAATACAGTATTTCTAACTGATGGTGAGTCTAATTCAGTTTCATTTAATCGTCCATCATATCATGGACAACGGAATATTGTTCATGCAGGATGGTTACAACATAATGACATTCTTTGTTTCCAAGACAAGAAAAATAAAATCACAATGATGAACATTACTAAAAATGGAAGTATTGGAGTTACATCTTCATTTGTTGAATATTATCGTCAAGTAACTGGTTCTAATGCAGTTGGTTTCCGACTTATTGATTATTATGAAGCAAAGTCTTTTGTTGCTCGTCATCTAAAAGATGAGTATCCTTCTTGGAATAGTGTATCTGCTGAATGGTCTAAAACTAAGTCATTCACTTCAACTTCGATGGGATATAATGAATTGTATTTCATTCAAATTGGAAACACTACTCCTACAGAAGATGACCAATCTCAAATTCCAACAACTGGTAATGTGACCACAGCATTTAAAACACAAATGGGTAAGAAGGCTTACAATAAAATCATCTTATCTAAATTCGTCGAGCAAATCGCTTGACTTCCCTCCCCTTTTCCCCTATACTACATTCATACCAAACGAGGTTATTTTTATCATGACTCAACTGACCGACCAACTTATTGAAAATCTTTCTGCTGTTTATGGCGAAACTGTTACTCGCCAACAACTAATTGAATATGCTGCAAACTCCAATACTTCACTTGCCACTATTTGTAAGGCTCTAGAGACTCATAAATCTGGTCGTGGAGTTTGGAATCTGACTGCTGTTGAAACTCTTGAAAAAACTTTTAATTCTATGTCTGCAACACCTGCAACTCCAGTAGTTAGCTTTATTCCTCAGAAAGATAAGAACTATGTTTCTTTCGGTAACTTCACTGATGTGAAGAGGATTGTAAAGTCTGGTATGTTCTATCCTGTTTTTATTACTGGTCTTTCTGGTAATGGTAAAACTGTGAGTGTGGAACAAGCCTGTGCTCAGCTAAAACGTGAACTGATTCGGGTTAACGTCACTGTTGAGACTGATGAAGATGACCTGCTGGGCGGTTTCCGCCTCGTTGATGGAGAGACTGTATGGCATGACGGTCCTGTAGTAAATGCCCTCAAGCGTGGTGCAGTTCTACTGCTTGATGAGATTGACCTTGCCTCTAACAAAATCATGTGCCTCCAGTCTGTGCTGGAAGGCAAGGGTGTCTTCCTCAAGAAAATCAACCAGTACGTGAAGCCTGCTGCTGGATTTAATGTGATTGCAACTGCAAACACCAAAGGTAAAGGTTCTGATGATGGTCGCTTTATTGGCACCAATGTTATGAACGAAGCTTTCCTTGAGCGTTTCCCAATCACCTTTGAACAGGCATATCCTTCGATGGCGACTGAGAAAAAGATTCTCATGAACTTGATGAAGACTTTTGAGACTGTGGATGAGGAGTTTGTAGATAAGCTAATTGTCTGGGCAGATACCATTCGTAAGACCTTCTATGATGGTGGTGTAGACGAAATCATTACCACTCGTCGTCTGGTTCACATCGTTCAGTCATTCGCCATCTTCAAGAATCGCAAGAAGGCAATCAACGTTTGCATCAACCGATTTGATGATGATACTAAGAGTTCTTTCCTAGACCTCTACAAGAATATTGATGCTTCTGTGGTAGAAACTCTGGAAGAAACTACGGAAGAAAATAAGGAAGAGGTTGACAGCTCAATCTGATTGATGTATAATACGGGGAGTTCTTCTCCCCATTTTTTATTTGGAGATTATTAATTATGCAATGGAAGTACAACGAGGAAAAAATCCTCAAAGATATTGAAGATTACGTGGTAAGCACTTATGGAAGTCACTACTGCGGTCATGAGGATGAATATAGCGAAATTCAGACTATTGACCTAATGGCAGCAAAAGGTCTTGCACCAGCTTTCTGTCAAGCTAACATCCTTAAGTATGGCAGCCGTTATGGTGATAAGGATGGTCGTAATAAGCGAGACCTCATGAAGGTAATTCATTACGCAATGCTTCTACTTCATTTCGATAGGCATTATTCTCGTGTCAACAATGGTCTACAGGAGTTTAAGTGAATATGAAAATTTCTGATAAAACTAAAAATATTCTTGAAAACTTTTCTTCCATCAATTCTTCTATTGTAGTGAAGAAGGGAAACACAATTCAGACAGTTTCCCCACAAAAGAATATTATGGCTGTCTATGAGTGTGAAGAAACATTTGAATCTGATTTCGCATTTTATGATTTGCTAGAATTTCTTCGTGGTCTTACTATTCTGAAAAATCCAGATTTTGATTTTTCTAATGAGAAGTATGTATCTATTACCAGTGGAAATTCTAAGGTAAAGTATTACTATTGCGACCCATCACTAATTACAACTAGTGATAAACAAATGCCTGATTTGCAGAAAGATGTAGAATTTACTCTTTCTGAAGAAGTACTAAACTCTCTTCTAAAAGCATCTAAAGTTTACCAACTGAATGATATGTCTTTAGTTGGTAATGGCGAAGAAATGATGCTAGTTGTTTCCGACCGAGATGATGTTACTTCACATAGCTTTTCTGTAGTAGTTGGTAAAACCACACGAAAGTTTACGGTAAACTTTAAAGTTGAAAATCTACGGATTGTTCCAGACACATATAATGTAAAAATCACATTTCCCCATATCTCTACATTTACTAGTACCTCACACAAACTAACCTATCTAATTGCACTAGAACCAAATTCTGATATTGAGGATTGATTTTATGTCTCGTAATGAATTTTTGTGGGTTGAGTCTTATAGACCATCAACAATCAATGAATGTATTTTGCCAGAAGATATCAAGAAAAGTTTCCAGGCTTTTGTTGATTCTGGTGAAATACCAAATATGTTATTTTCTGGTCCTCCTGGGATTGGAAAAACTACAGTTGCAAAAGCACTATGTAACGAATTAGGAGTAGATTCATATGTCATTAACGGGTCCGATGAAGGGAGATTTCTCGATACAGTACGGAACAAAGCAAAAAACTTTGCATCGACCGTATCACTGGAAACAACTGGTAAACCAAAGGTCATCATTATTGATGAAGCTGACAACACAACCCCAGATGTACAACTCTTACTACGGGCAAATATTGAGACGTTTCATCGCAATTGCAGGTTTATCTTCACATGTAACTACAAAAACAAAATCATTGAACCACTTCACTCCAGATGTGCAGTCTTCGATTTTAATATCACAGGAAAGATTAAACCATCCATCGCTTCCCAATTCTTTAACCGAGTACGGGAAATCTTGGCTAAAGAGGGTGTTACCTATGATGAGAAGGTAATTGTAGAAGTAATCAATACCTTTTTTCCTGATTGGAGACGGATTCTAAATGAACTCCAACGTTACTCTGCTGGGGGAAATATTGATAGTGGAATCCTAGCAAGTTTCTCTGATGTAAATACTAAAAATTTAGTTAATTTTATGAGGGATAAAAACTTTTCTTCCGTCAGGAAGTGGGTGGTGGAAAACTTGGATAATGACGTTAATCGTATTATTCGTAGTGTATATGATGTGTTGTATTCTGCATTAGAACCACAATCAATTCCTCAGGCTGTAATTATTATCGCTAATTACCAGTCTAAAATTCCATTTGTGGCAGACCAAGAGATTAATCTTCTTGCTTGCCTTACCGAAATAATGTGTGATTGTAAATTCAAATGAACGTAAAACTTATTCGTATGTCCTCTGGTGAGGATTTAATTGCTAATTTAATCAAAGAAACTTTTGAAGTAATTGTTGTCGAGAACGCAATTGTTGGAGTTCCTACTGGTCAAGGGACTCTTGGATTTGCTCCTTGGTCTCCCATGATTAGCAAAGCACAAACTGAGATTACTGTAGATAAACGATTCGTAGTATACATTACGGAAGCAGATGAAGGTATTGTAGACCAATACACTAAAATGTATAGTAATATTATTACTCCAGATAAAAAAATTATTGTGTAGTTACGTGGCTGAACTTAAAGATTATTTAAACTCGATTAATCAAACTAAAATTAATTTAATGGATGAAGATATTTCTTTAGAGAAGCAATATCTTCCATACGTTGTCAATAAGTGTTTGTCTGGATTTTTGGACACGGTTCTAATTGCAAATGAAATGAATTTATATTGCAATTTAGATAAAAAACTTCAATATGATTTTTTTATAAATATTATCAGACCAAAGAAAAGGTTCTCTCCTTGGTTAAAAAAGCAGAACGATAATTCGTTAGAACTTATCAAACAATATTATGGATATAATGATGAAAAGGCAAAGTCTGCATTAAAAATACTTACTAGAGAACAACTTGAATTTATTAAATCTAAAATGAATCGTGGAGGAAAACAATGAATACTAGTGATACTGAAGTATCTTGGTCTGCAGACCAAATGGTTGAAGTGATTTTAAACGAGCCAGATGATTTTCTGAAAGTCAGAGAAACACTAACTCGTATCGGAGTAGCTTCAAGGAAGGAAAAGAAACTATATCAATCTTGTCATATTTTACATAAACAAGGTAGATATTATATCGTACATTTTAAAGAACTTTTTGCTCTTGATGGTAAGCGAGCAAATCTATTCCAAAATGATGTACAAAGAAAGAATAGAATTGCACAATTACTTCAAGACTGGGGTTTGATTAAAATTGTAAGTCAAGAACAGGTAGCTGATGCAGCTCCTCTCAGTCAAATTAAAGTTCTTTCATTTAAAGATAAAAATGATTGGACTCTAGAATCAAAATATAATATTGGTAAGAAAAAACAACCAGAATAATATAAAAGGGGGCTTTCGCCCCCTTTATTTTTATCCTAGAGTAGCAATATAATATTGCGCTTCCTGGAGTCTCTTTTGTTTTTGAATTTGTTTGCGGATTACATTCAACCAGTTCATTGTGCTACCTCCTGGTTTTTGCAAGGACGGTAAGCAACACCACGGTATGTATTTTGTGGATGTGCTGGTGCATGTGTTTGTGAATACCAACGTTGATATTCTTGTTTAGGGGTGTCAGTATCATACTTGCACCCTCTATAGGTTGCTTGTGACATTAGGGTTCTCCTTAATGGTTTAGGTTAAAGAGCGTTCCTTCAGTCGGCTTTTGCGTCCCTAATGGGATGAACGATCCGTTCCGAGTCGGCTTACTTCCGTTCGCTATTTGCGAATAGCGAATGAACGTTAATTTATTTATTCAATATAAATTGTAAAATATGATACTAAATTAATATTTTCTTAATGTTTGTAGATAATCAATCATTGCTTCCCTGATATACATTAGCTCATGGTAGCATTTCTGGTTGTGAGCACACTGTCTTAGTTCATTGTCTGGTTTGTGTACACTTTCAATGAACAGGTCTAAACCTCTATTCCATTTGTCGTTGTCTTCAGTCACGTTGCCTCCAGTCTTCGGGTTTGTCTCCAGTAAAGAAATCTACAATATCATCAACACTTTCAAATCTTCCGATACCTTTTGCCTCGTGTCCGATGCCACCGATATCAAGTTGATTTAAAAAATCATCCATATCTCCTTCTTGCATATCTGGATTAGCAGCAATTCGTCTTGCTTGACGTAACATGGTTCCAGCAGAACGATTTGCTTTGGCCAGTTTCTCTGCCCAAATCATATCAGATAGTTCTACAGCTTCTCCTTTTACAATTTTGTCACAAATTGCCTGAAGTCTCAGGCGATATTGGGTAGAGAGCATAATTAATTAGCAAAGTTACTATTATTTATTTTCGGTAATCCGAACTTGTAAATTTTAATATCACATATATATAATTGTGAAGAGATGCCTTTGGGGTCTCTATTAAAACTCTCGCTTACTAAGGAGAATAAGAAAATGAAATTCACCACTCAATCATTAGATACATTTTGGAACGACTACGCTCCACTCGCTGTAGGTCTGGATGAAATGTTTAACAGACTAGATGCAATGCATCATTCAGTTAATGTTAACTATCCTCCCTACAATATCGTCAAACATGACAATAGTAACTACACAGTTGAAGTCGCTCTTGCAGGATTTAAACCAGAAGAGATTGAAGTCTTTACAGAACAAAACGTTCTCACAATTGCCAGCAAAGTTGAGGAACGAGATACTTCAAGACAGTATGTACACAAAGGTCTGTCAAAACGTTCCTTCACTCGCAAGATTCAACTCTCCGATGAACATAGAGTATCCTCTGTAGATTTTAATCATGGATTATTAACAGTAGATATCGAAAGAATTATTCCAGAACATCAGAAGAAAACTACTTGGTCAATTCCTGGGGTAAAAACAGACCCACAGTTTTTAACAGAAGACCGAGATTCAAACTTCCCTGGAGAAAATACAGTTAAATAAATAGAATTGGGTAAACCCCAAATATCGTCGGCACCGACCCACCCTGGCAACTATCAGGGCTTGGGTCTTTTTTCTTGACAGGATGGGTCGGGTATGGTATAATACATAAAGATGTCCACCTAAGACCTATCATGAATATTAAACTAATTCAACTGACTAATAATGATTATATTATTTGTGAATATGAGGAGCTTGATGAAGAACCTTCTTTGTACATGAAAAAACCTTATAAAGTTGAAACATTGACTTATTGGGATTATGGCGAAGACGATAAACATTTTCCTCCATATAACGCAGTATTTTTGCGTAAGACAGAAGAAAAAAATACTAAAGATGGAAAAGAAACAATAACTATACAAAGTGACTATGCTCAACTAGAAAGCTACCCATCATTTACTAATGATGTAGATATTTTACTAAATTCTGATAAGATTATGACTATCATTGAACCAAAGCCAGAAATTCTAAAACTTTATCTGCAACTAGTATCTGAATGAAATTTTTCACTAACATTCAACTGATAGGAGATTCTATCTATTATAGGGGATACAATAACGGAGAGCAAGAAACTTTTCGTGATAAATTTTCCCCTACTTTGTTTGTTCCTTCTAAGAATAAAACAAAGTATAAAACATTGGATGATGAATATGTAAGTCCAATTAAATTTGATAGAGTGCGAGAAGCACGAGAGTTCATAAAAAAATATGAAGAAGTAAATAATTTTCAAATATATGGATATGAGAGATTTCTTTCGCAGTATATTGCTGATGAATTTCCAGAAGACGAAATTAAATTTGATGCAACTCAGTTGAAAATTTACTGCTTGGATATTGAGGTTGCATGTGAAAATGGATTTCCAAATGTGGAATCTGCATCGGAAGAAATGTTATGCATCACTGTAAAAGAACTCAACACCAAAAAGGTATTTGTTTGGGGAACCAGAGAATATCAAAATACTAGAAAAGACTTAGAATATAAAGTATTCTGGACTGAGCAAGAAATGCTAAAGGATTTTGTTTCTTGGTGGGTAGAAAATACTCCAGACGTTGTTACTGGATGGAATGTATATTTGTACGATATTCCATATATCATGAGAAGAATAGACAGAGTTCTTAATGAAAAGTATGCAAAATCCATGTCTCCCTGGAACATGTTTTCTAGCAGAGAAATTGTTGTTCGTGGAAGAACACAAATTGTATATGAACTAACTGGAATATCTTGTCTAGACTATTATGATTTGTACCAGAAGTTTACATATACTAATCAAGAATCATATAGACTTGACCACATTGCATTAGTCGAACTAGGAGAACAGAAGCTAGACCATAGTGAGTTTGAAAACTTCAAACAATTCTATACTGAAAACTGGCAAAAGTTCGTTGAATACAACATTAGAGACGTTGAACTGGTAGAGAAATTGGATGATAAGATGAAGTTAATTGAGCTTTGTCTTACGATGGCATATGACGCAAAGCAAAATTATGAGGATGTTTATTCTCAAGTAAAAACTTGGGATAATATCATATTCAATTATCTCAAAAAGAAAAACATTGTAGTTCCTTCCAAAAAATCACATAAAAAGGACTATGCATATGAAGGTGCTTATGTTAAAGACCCTATTGTAGGAAAACATAATTGGGTAGTTTCTTTTGACCTCAACTCTCTATACCCACACCTTATCATGCAGTATAATATTTCACCTGAAACTCTTTTGACAGAAAGAATGCCTGGTGTATCTGTTGATAAACTTCTTGCCAAGCAAGTAGATACTTCATCGTTAGACTGCAGCACAGTATGTCCAAATGGAGCAATGTATGATACTCATGTGCAAGGATTTCTACCTAAGCTCATGCAGAAAACATATGAAGACCGAACCATCTATAAAAAGAAGATGCTTGCTGCCAAACAGCAATACGAAAAGACTCCAACGATTGAGTTGAAGAAAGAAATTGCTCGCTGTAATAACATTCAGATGGCACGAAAGATTCAACTCAACTCTGCTTATGGTGCTATCGGAAATGAATACTTTAGGTACTTCCTAATTACGAATGCAGAAGCTATTACTCTTTCTGGACAACTTTCAATTCGATGGATTGAAAAAAGTCTGAATAAGTATATGAACAAAATTCTAAAGAGCAAGGATGAGGATTATGTTATTGCTATTGACACTGATTCCATTTATCTTAATATGGGTCCTTTTGTTGACGCTGTATTCAAAGGAAGAGAGAAAACTACTGAAAGCATTGTTGCGTTCCTTGATAAGGTCTGTGGCATGGAACTTGAAAAATATATTGAAAGTTCTTACAAAGAATTGGCGGAGTATGTCAATGCCTTTGAACAAAAAATGCAAATGAAGCGTGAAAATATAGCAGACAAAGGTATTTGGACAGCAAAGAAACGCTATATTCTTAATGTTTGGGATAGTGAAGGAGTTCGATATACAGAGCCTAAAATGAAAATTATGGGTCTGGAAACTGCTCGTTCATCTACTCCTTCATATTACAGAGATAAATTAGAGAAGGCGTTTAAAATTATTCTGAATAAAGACAATGATGCTGTAATTAATTTCATTAAAAAAATCAAAGAAGAAACAAAACAACAAGATATAGTAGATATCTCTTTTCCCAGAGGTCTTAACAATCTTGACAAATACAAAAGTTCTGTTAAACTATATGCACAGAAAACCCCGATTCAAGTAAGGGGAGCAATTCTATATAACCACTTAGTTAAAAAACTAAAGTTGTCCAACAAGTATCCTTACATTCAAGAAGGAGAGAAAATTAAATTTATATATCTAAAGAAACCAAATCCAATTGGAGAAAATGTAATTTCTTATTTTCAAACATTACCAGAAGAATTTGGATTGCATAAGTATATTGATTATAATATGCAATTTGAAACCAGTTTCCTAAAACCATTGGATAATGTGCTAAAATCAATTGGGTGGGTTTCTGAAAAACGAGGAACATTAGAAGGATTTATTTAACAATTTGTAACGGAGTAATTTATGTCATTCTTAAATAGTGTAATTAAAGAATTAAAGAACGAGTATGCAGGAATCGTTGATGAAGGAATCGCCGCAGGAGATTGTACAGGCTTTATTGACACTGGCAGTTATATCGTTAATGCTCTCATCAGTGGGAGCATTTTTGGGGGGCTACCTGCTAATAAGATTACAGCTCTCGCTGGCGAAAGCAGCACAGGAAAAACTTTCTTCGCTCTTTCAATTGTAAAACACTTTTTAGCTTCACATCCAGAAGGGCAAGTTATCTATTTTGAGACTGAATCTGCTATCTCAAAAGATATGATGGTTAGTCGTGGAATTGATACAAAAAGAGTTGGTTTAGTTCCTGTAACTACAGTTCAAGAATTTCGTACTCAATCTCTCAAAGTAGTTGAAGAGTATATGAAACTTAAAAAAGAGGATAGACCTCCTCTGCTTTTTGTGCTAGACTCTCTAGGGATGCTCTCGACCACTAAGGAGGTTGAGGATGCTTCTGCTGGCAAGGAGACTAGGGATATGACCAGAGCCCAGATAATTAAATCTGTGTTCCGCCTTCTTTCCCTAAAACTTGGTCAAGCTAATATTCCACTCATTGTAACTAACCACACTTATGATGTAATTGGTTCTATGTATCCTTCTAAGGATATGGGTGGTGGAACAGGTCTAAAATATTCTGCATCTACTATCATCTTCCTATCTAAAGCAAAAGAGAAAGATGGTACTGTAGTGATTGGAAATATTATTACATGTAAAGCTCAAAAGTCCAGGTTTACTAAAGAAAATTCAATGGTACAGACTAGGTTATTCTATGATGAAAGGGGACTTGAACGCTATTATGGATTACTGGAATTGGGTGAGAAGTACGGAGTCTTCGTTAAATCTGGGAACCGTTATGATATTGATGGCGGTAAGTATTATGGTAAGCAGATTCTTTCTGACCCAGAACGATTCTTTACCCCCCAAATAATGCAAGCACTTGATGAATGTGCTCAAAAGGAGTTTTCTTATGGTAGTATTGGTATGCCAGACGATATTGAAGGAGAAGATTATTGATGGATAGAATTGAATTGAAGATTCTTTCAAATTTAATTTATGATGAAAAGTATACAAGAAAAGTAATTCCGTTCATCAAAGATATTTACTTTGAAAATATTTCGGAAAAGATTATATTTCAAGAGATTCATAACTTTGTTGTTAAGTATGATGATATTCCAACGAAATCAGTTTTAAATATTGAAATTGAAAATCGTAAAGATATCTCTGATGATGTTTTTCAAACTTCTCTAAATTTAGTATCAGAACTAAAGGAAGAGAAATTTGATGAACAATGGCTTTTAGATACCACTGAAAAGTGGTGTAAAGATAGGGCAATATATCTTGCCCTTTTAGATTCAGTTAAAATTGCAGACGGAAAGGATAAGACTAGAAGTAAAGATTCTATTCCTTCTATCCTTTCTGATGCACTTTCAGTTTCATTTGATGACCATATTGGTCACGATTACATTTCAGATTTAGATTCTCGATATGATTTCTACCACAAAAAAGAAGACAAAATTCCATTCGACATCGACCTCTTCAACAAAATTACAAAAGGTGGTCTACCTAACAAGACTCTCAATGTCGCTCTTGCTGGTACAGGTGTCGGGAAAAGTCTATTCATGTGCCACATGGCTAGCTCCGTCCTCTTGCAGGGGCGCAACGTTCTCTACATTACACTTGAAATGGCAGAAGAACGCATTGCTGAAAGAATTGACGCAAACCTCTTGAATGTAAATATTCAAGATATAACACAATTACCGAAGTCTTTGTATGAATCCAAACTTATAAAAATTTCAGAAAAGACCAGAGGAAAACTTATCATTAAAGAATATCCTACTGCTTCTGCTCATGTAGGTCATTTCAAAAGTTTATTGAATGACCTAGCATTAAAGAAGGGGTTTCGACCAGATATTATTTTTATCGACTATTTGAATATTTGTGCTTCATCTAGATACAAGGGAACATTAGTAAATTCTTACACATATGTAAAAGCCATTGCTGAAGAATTACGTGGTCTTGCTGTGGAATGTAATGTTCCTATTGTATCTGCTACCCAGACTACTCGTAGTGGTTATGGGAACTCTGATGTTGAATTAACTGATACTTCTGAATCATTTGGTCTTCCTGCTACTGCAGACTTCATGTTCGCTCTTATTAGTACTGAAGAGTTAGAACAACTTGGTCAGATTATGGTTAAACAGTTAAAAAACCGATACAATGACCCAACAGCATTTAAGAGATTTGTTGTGGGTGTTGACAGGGCGAAGATGAAGCTGTATAATGTTGAGGACAGTGCTCAGAAAGGAATTACCGACTCTGGTAATGACTCAGATGATTCTGATTCTGACACAAAATTTTCTAAAAAATCTAGGACATTTGAAGGTTTTAAAGTATGACAAAAAAGCTAATTAGTCTAAACGCATATCAAGATTTTGTAAATGACACAACTAGTCTGGCTTCTAGCAATCCAGATGAATTTGTAAATCGAATCAAGGAAATCGAACGTAAGGTGCCTGAAGACAACGTAATGGGCGTTGGTGTTGATTTAAACCGACTTCTGACTGCTGCCATTGGACTTACTGCAGAGGGTGGAGAGTTTGCAGAAGTGGTTAAGAAAATTGCTTTTCAGGGTAAGCATTACAACGAACAGTCTCGTATTCATATGATTAAAGAAATGGGAGACGTTATGTGGTATATTGCTCAAGGATGTATTGCACTTGGCACCACAATTGAAGAAGTTCTAGAAACTAATGTAGAAAAACTAACTGCTCGTTATCCTGAAGGTGTATTCCGAGTGTTTCATTCCGAAAACAGAAAAGAAGGAGACATTTAATGTCCGCTCAAAATGGCTTAGGTTTCATTGATACTATGCTTTTCCTGGAAGGGAGTAAAAGTGCCAAAGAGTTTATTTCTAAATTGAAATCTGACTCTGAGGTACTTCCTCCTTCTGATAAAGTAAAAGCAGATAGGTATCTATCAGCAGCAGAAAGGTTTTTAACTAAATCTTCTAAATTTATAGATGCTGTTTATAAATCTAGAAATTTATTGTTGTACAATCTACTCGTAAGTTTTGTTCAGTATTATCCAAAAAGTAAACAAAATTTAGCAGATGCAAATCATTTAATATCTTCTGTAGTTCATTATTATACAAATATATTAAAAACCAAGCCAGCCAAGTCAAGTAAAATTAATACTCAAATTAAATTTATTAAAGATAATCCTGTAGGGATATATGACACAATAGTAGTGATAACTAATGTAATTAGAACTTATGAGTTACTTGTGTCATATGCTAACCTTAATAAATAATATATGTAGAAACACTCACTTTTGATGAAAACCTTTAGACAATTTGTAACTGAAGCAAGGACACCAGCAGGAAAAGAGGCAGAAAAGAAAGGGCTAGTTCATCTTGGTAAAGGATATTACTCCAACACTAAAGGTGAAATTGTAGCTAAAAGTGAAATGGGAGGACAAAAATTAGTTCCCATTTCAAAGACAGAAAAAAATAAACTTAAACAAGGAGTTCCACTTTCTGGTCCTCAATCTGTTGCTGATGTTACAACTTCTACTAATACTGCAGCTCCTTCAGGAACTTCTTCTGGTGGGGCTGCTTCTGCTGCAGGAACACCAGAAGCTTCTCCTGCACCTACAGAAGGAGAAGGTCCAGCTATAGTAATTACCTTTGGAAGATTTAATCCTCCTTCTATTGGACACGAAAAGTTACTTGCTGCAGTACAAGAACAGGCAGAAGAATTAGAAGCAGAGTATAGAATTTATCCAAGTCGTTTATCTGATAAAAAACAAAATCCATTAGAGTTTAAATCTAAGTATAATATATTACAACATGTATTTCCAGATTATGCTGAAAATATTATAGACGACCCAGAGAATGGAGATAATATATATGATATTTTACAATCATTACATGAAGAAGGATATGAGCATGTAATTGTTGTTTGTGGTGATGAAAATGTAAATAAGTATCAAAAAATTGCAGAAAAATATAACGGTAGTGTATATGATTTTTATGGAGTAGAAGTAGTTGGTGCTGGAATGGAAGATCCAGATATGGATAAAAGTGAAGGCATTACTAGTTCTATGATGCGTAAAGCTGCACTTGAAAACGATTATGAAACCTTTAAGCAAGGACTTCCTGGAAATATAAGTAAAAAGGAATGTCGTGCAATTTATATGCAAGTTAGGAAATCTATGAGTTTAAAGGAAGAACTTTGGAAAATTTCTCCTTCACTTGATGTAGAAAATTTAAGAGAAGAATATTATCAAGGACATATATTTAATCTTGGTGAATATGTTATAGATTGTGATACTGGAATAGATGGAAAAATTATAACTCGTGGATCAAATTATGTAATCTTTGTTGATGAGCAAAAGAAAATTCATAGGACATGGATTAAAGATTTAAGTTATCATCCTGGTCCATTAGAAATTGGTACTGATGATTATAGAGAATATGTTCAAAGAATGACGCCAGGAGAAAAAATTCAAAAATTTAGTACAGCTAAACGAAAAGATAAATAATAATAAATAAAGAAATTCTGCAAAATAAAAAATGGATTTATCAATTGTTTCACAATTCATGTCTCTAACTCCAGACATGATGTATAAGGCTACTAAAATTGTAGAAACTGCTAATGCATATTTTCCTGGTGATGTGGATGCACAAGAAAATTATTTGAGAGAAAATTTAATTGAATCTGCTCTAGATTATGCTCTCACTCTTCTTGAGAATAAAAAAGTAAGAGATTACATGAATGTTGCAGTATACACTGACGGCAGAACATTTAGTGCTCCAACATTAGCAATCTATAATGTTGGTTCAATGCCAGAAATTAAGCAAAGAATTCAGGCTAAGCTAAATTCAAAAACTGAAGCATTAGATCCAGTAGGTCGTGAAGATGCTGATATTGATAATGATGGAAAGCCAAATGATAAGAACGATAAGTATATCCGCAAGCGCAGAAGTGCAGTAGCTGCTGCTATCGCCAAGCGTAGACAACGCAATGAAGAAGTAGAACAGGTTGATGAACTCTACAAAGGTAAACATGGTCAATCTGAGAAAGAATATCAGTCTGGACGTTCTGATGCTGGTAAGAGAATCTCAGGAGATTCTGAAACTGGTCCCAGATATTATACTTTAGGTCGTGCTCGTGGTGCTAAACCAGATGCACCAACTAAGCCAGGTGCAAAACCAGTAAATACTCCAAAACTTAGTTCAAGCGAAAAGGAATATCATCAATATAACAAAAATAGTGCAAAGAGTAGAGCTGCATATAATAAAGTAGGTGGTTCAAAAGGTCTTCCTGAAGAGTATGATTTAGTTAATGAGGAAGATCCATGTTGGAAAGGTTATACTCAAGTTGGAATGAAGAAAAAAGGTGGGCGTGAAGTTCCAAACTGTGTTCCTTCCAAGGGAGTAAAAAAGGCAAAAGGATATAAAGAAGATTTAAATTTTGAAGAACTTGCAGAGTTTGCAGCAGATTATTTTATTGCTGAAGGTTTGAATGAATATGGAATTGATATTCTTATTGAAGAAATGGGAATTGATGCATTCTCTTATTATATTGAACTCTTATCTGAAGAAGAGGAAGTTCTTCTAGAATGGAGAAGAGGTGCGGGGGGAACCAAAGTTCGTGGTTCTGGAATGTCTAAAGGTGGTAAGTCAATTGGTTCTTTAAAAGGTGGTGCTAAGTCTTCTGCAATTCGTGGGACTGCAGAACACAAAGCAAGAAAAGCTGAAAAGGAGAAAGAATCAAGTAAGTCATCTGGAATGACTGCAGCATTAAAGAATCAATCTGCAGTTGCTAATGCTAAAAAATCTCAACCAAAAACAAAGTCAACCCCAACACAAACAAAAGAAAAAGCAAAGGGTGGTATTCTTGGAGCACTTAAAGCTAGAGCAGAGAAAGATACTGCATTACTTAGGAAAACAGTAGATACAGCAAGACAAGTAGGAGCAAGACGTGCAGCGGAAGTTAAGGCAACTTATGATGCTGTTAGGGCGAAAGGAAAGGAAGCAGAAAAGTCTGCAGCAGCAACTAGAGCAAGAAGAAAAGCAACTGTTACTGCTGGTAGAGCAGCTCAAGCAGCAGGTAGAACTGCAGTTAAAGCTGCAGGAGCTGCTGGAGCAGCTGCAGGGCAAGCAGTAGCAGCTAAGAGAGCTGGCAAGTCAAATGCAGCCGCCGCAGGTAGAGCTGCTGGAACTTTTGTCAAGAAAATGACTAAAGAAGAAAGAGAGCTTCTTACTCATTATTTCTTAGAGGCTGAAATTGCGTTTGATTATAATGAAGTTCAAGAAATTTTTGAATCATTAGACCAAGAGCATTTTGAATATTTTATCAATGAAGCTACAAACTCTTTGGTCGTAGATGATTCTAAATCTGCATTTGATGTAATTAATGAAACTCTATTAAGCACTTACAATACTTCAGATTTTAATTTTACAGATTGGAGAACATTACTTGAAGTTCATTCAAGTGATGAAACCACATCTAAGTTTGTTCAAAAAACTTCTTCAACTACATCTAATCGTGAAGTTAAAATGAATGGTAAGAAAAAAGATGGTGTTATTATTAATCCAAAAGCAGATGTTACAGTAGAAGAAGTAGACCAACTTGATGAAGTTTCTCCTCCAGGTGCTAAATTTAAAAGAATGGCAAAGCATGTCAAAGCAGGATATGCTAAAGATGGTCTAACTGCAAAAGAAAAAGCAATTGCATTTGCAACTGCTTGGAAAGAGTATAAAAAGCAGAAAAATGAGCAAGCAGATCCAGAAGCTGCAAAAGTAACAGCTAAGAATCAACAACAAATGAAAGCTCAAGACCAAATGAGAAGAAAGCAGTTGATGATTCAGCAGCAAAGACTTCAAATGCAGAAACAAGGAAAACTTCCAGTAGGTCATGCTATGGAAGAAGTTGAGCATGTAGATGAAGCAAATAGATATGCTAAAGAAACTGGAAAAAGCTTCAGAACTGGAAAGCCAGTTACAAAAGGTGGAAGTGCTAAGAATGATAAAGCATTTCAAATGATTTCTAAGATGATGGGATCTGGTAGAGCTGGAGTTCAGCCAAGAGGACAAAAGAAAGAGCCAGGTAAAAAACCACCAGCAGCAGGTCAATATGGTTCTGAAAGACGTTCACCAGAACAAATTGTAAAGAATCGTCGTGCTGCTGCTCAAAGATCCCAAGACATGATGCATTCAAGGTTCGATTAAAATAAATAGTAACGAATCCTTTCTGGAGAAAATCATGGGAGCACTTGTAGAATTAGTAAAACCATTACTACTTGCAGCACTGAATAGCTGCCATACTAAAAAACTAGTATGTGAACTACTAGATCGTTATGTAAAAACTACTGATAATGATATTGATAATGTAATTGCATCAACCGTAAGAACTGCACTTCTTAGAGAATGTAAGTGATTGAATGTTTATTAGTAAACTGGGGAGTAAGTCTAGTATTAGCTTTACTCCTCAGCTTTTCTGAATATCTAGGTAAGACAAAAAAATTTAAAGAAAATACTGTAATAGATTTTAGTAGAAATACAATTAAACGTATGTTGGGGAGGTAACTCCCCTTTTTTTATAAATACTAATAGAAAAAAATTTTTCAGAGGATTTTTAGATGTCTCTATACGGAAGAACTGATTCTAACGCAAATAAGACTAAGGTTGAGAAAACGATTTCTGCATCTTCACAAGCAAAAACAATTGTATTTGTTGATGAAACAGAAGCTGCATTAAATGAAAACCGCACTCGTGGTATTGATGGCCCAGGTTGGTGGTCATATTTCACTTATACTGATGCTGCAGGAAATACTCGCCATAAGGCAGAAAAGTTAGTTGCACTATCTAATCCAGATACAAATGCAAACGAAACTCAATCTGATGATACAATTGTAGCAGATGTAGCATCATCAGTATCAATTAATATTGCATATCCACAGAATGCAACTACATCTTCAGGTGGTGCAACATTTACTGTTAATGGTCAAACAACTACTACTGGAACTCCAGGAACTCTTGCTTATCAATGGCAAGTTCAGACTGCAACTGGAACTCGTTGGGTTAATGTTACCAATACTGGAATCTACACAGGTTCTACAACTCACACTCTAACTCTAACTGGAGCTACTTCAGCAGTCACTGGTTACAAGTATAGAGTAAAGATTACATCTGCTGGTGGTACTGAGGAAGTTATTTCTAGAACTGCAACTCTAACATTTGGCACCTGATAAAATATGAGATTTACTGAGTTGAATGAAGATAATTTTTTGTTATTTGCAATAAAAAATTATGACAATCCGAATGCAATGACAAAAGATGATTTTTTTGAAGACCTGAAAAGGTTTAAGTATATTAAAAGATTGCTTAAACGTTATGATAAAACAGGAATTCTTAAAACTCATCTTTTGTTAAATCACATTATTGTAATTTACAACATATTTGGTGATGCCGCAACTCCAATATTATTTTTTAAAATTGATAGACAATATTGGTCTCCATTGAAATCTTTCATGTTATTTTTGAATAGGATTGAAAATGAAACCTTACACGAAGTTCAAATAGACAATTATTGTATCGAAGAGCTAACTAAGATATGAAAAATAATTATTCCGAAGAAGTTGCTGCTAATTCAGTTGGAACTGGTGCTGAAGTTTCACTTCCACCTTCAGTTGAACCTCCTGGAATTCCTGCTTCAAAAAGAAAAAAGAAAAAATGTAAAGTGAATGAAACTTATATATTTGAAAGTGGAGGCAAAGTAATTGACCAACTCAAACAAATTGCTATGGCAGGAAACCAAGGAGTTATTTTATTTGATAATGGAGAAAAGAAGCAAATCTCTGCAGTAAATGCATCAAAAATTGTAGATTTATATAGAAACTTGAATCCAAGCAATAGAGTTAAGATGATTAAGTCTGTAAACTCTTCTGCTTCTGGCCTTGATAAAATTGCCACTTTTGCTTCATCTAGAGTATAAAAGTTAAGTTTATTCAAGGAACTATTATGTTTGGTTCAATGTCACGTTCAGACTTATCAAAGTTAGATGTATTGGAATCTAAATTAAACATCTACGAAACACTATCCCGAGAGATGTTGGATAAGTTAGAAAATGCTGTAGATAAGATTTCAGAATCTAATCAACGCATTGCTAATATTCTCGCCAAACATGATGAAAGAATTGAACATAGTATCAAGACAGATGATATAATTATCAAAATGATAGAAGATACAAAGGAAGCAAATACTAAAGAACATAAAGCAGTAATATCTAGATTAGAAACAGTAGAAAAAACAATAGATGACCTATTAAAATTCAGATGGCAGGTAGCAGCGATAGTGGGTGCTGCTGTGCTAGTTGTGGGACTGGTCTCCCCCTTCATTGACAACATGCTCACAAACAGCTATAATGGGAGGACTGAGCAGACCACTACAAGATGAATTTTATTGATTCCAAATATATTAATTTAGTTTCTGGAAGATTAGATAAATTTGCTAAAAAGAACGAAAATCTCTACAATTTTAGATGTCCATATTGTGGGGATTCAACGAGAAATAAAAATAAGGCAAGAGGGTTCCTCTTCGTAAAGAGGAATGATATATTTTACAAATGCCATAATTGTGGCGTTGGAAGAACATTGTCTAATTTCTTAAAAGATATAGACGTTAATCTTCATGACAATTATGTTATGGAGAGGTTTAAGAATGGATTGACAGGTAAGGGTTCAAATACAGCCAGTCCAAAACTTAACGTAGAATTTAAAAAACCAGTTTTTACTACAACACCATTATCAGAGCTACAAAAAATATCAGAACTAAATAATACACACCCAGCTAAAGAATATCTTCTTCAACGTAAAATACCAGAAAAACATTTTTCAAATCTTTATTTCGCTGAGGATTTCAATGCTTGGGCAAAAACAGAAAGTAAAATTAAAGAATCGAGGATTGTTATACCTCTCATCTCCAAATCAGGAAAATTGTTCGGATATCAAGGTAGGTCTCTTGACAAAAATTCAAAACTACGTTATATTACTACCATGCTGGACGACAGATATTCTAAAGTATTTGGACTTAATACTGTAGATTTCTCAAAACTAATTTGTGTTACGGAGGGTCCTTTCGACTCTCTTTTTCTGTCTAATGCCATAGCAATGTGTGGTGCTGATGTTCAATTAGATAAAAACATTTATCCTAATAGAGTTTTTATTTTGGACAACGAACCAAGAAATTTTGAAATGATTAAAAGGTATGAAAAGTTGATTGACGCTGGAGAACAAATTGTAATCTGGCCCAGTACAATAAAACAAAAAGATATCAACGATATGGTTATTTCTGGTTTAAGCCCTGAGGAAATAATCAACCAAAACATGTTTAAGGGTGTAGAAGCAAAAATTAAGTTTACTCAATGGAAAAAGGTATGAGCAACGGTACTAAAGTAAGGAAGCGTAATGGAAGTCTTGAACCACTTAATTTAGATAAAATCCATAATATGGTTGACTGTGCTTGTGGAGGGTTAGCTGGTGTCAGTGCTTCACAAGTAGAAATTCAATCTGGATTGCAGTTCTATGATGGAATTACTACAGATGAAATCCAAGAAATCCTGGTTAGGTCAGCTAGTGACCTTATCAGTCTCGATAATCCAAATTATCAGTATGTTGCTGCTCGTCTCTTGCTTTTCGGTCTATATAAGCAAGTCTTTGGAGCTAATTGGAAAAACGGGTTCCCCACGATAGGCGAACACCTTTATAATGGAATTATGAAAGGTATCTATGATAAACAATTATCCTGTAAGTATTCTGATGAAGAATGGGATAAAATCAACTCATGGATTGACCATGAACGTGACTACTTGTTCACATATGCTGGCCTTCGTCAAGTTGTAGATAAGTATCTTGTACAAGATAGGAGTTCTAAAACAATCTTTGAAACTCCACAGTATATGTACATGTTAATTTCTGCAGTTATTTTTGCAGAATATCCAAAGGAAACTAGATTAGATTATGTCAAACGATATTACAACGCAATCTCAAAGCACAAAATCAACATCCCAACACCAATTATGGCAGGTGTTAGAACCACTCTTCGCCAATTTGCTAGTTGTGTCCTTGTTGATGTTGACGATTCTCTCAATTCTATCTTCAGCTCTGACATGGCTATTGGCCGTTATGTTGCACAGCGGGCTGGAATCGGTATCAACGCAGGCAGAATCAGGGGTATCAATAGCAAAATCCGTGGTGGAGAAGTTGCCCATACAGGAGTTATTCCGTTCCTCAAAAAATTTGAAGCGACGGTCAGATGTTGCACTCAAAACGGCATTCGTGGTGGTTCAGCAACAGTTCACTTCCCTATTTGGCACCAAGAAATAGAAGATATCCTAGTATTAAAAAACAATAAGGGAACAGAAGATAATCGAGTTCGTAAGCTAGACTATAGCATCCAAATCTCAAAACTTTTCTACGAGAGGTTTATTAATGGAGGACAAATCTCACTCTTCTCTCCACATGACGTTCCTGGTTTGTATGATGCTTTTGGGACTGATTCATTTGACGACATGTATGTGGCTGCAGAACGAGATTCTGCTATTCCAAGAAAAACTATTGATGCACAAGAATTATTCTTAGACCTTTTAAAGGAACGTGCAGAAACTGGTCGTATCTATATCATGAATATCGACCATTGCAATTCACATAGTTCTTTCCTAGACAAAGTAAATATGTCTAATCTTTGTCAGGAGATTACACTTCCAACTGACCCAATCCAACATATTGATGGACAAGGAGAGATTGCACTTTGTATTCTTTCTGCAATCAATGTCGGAAAGATTAATCATCATTCTGATATGGAAGAACTATGTGAACTGTCTGTTCGTGCTCTAGATGAGTTGATTGATTATCAACAATATCCTGTAAAAGCTGCTGAGTTTTCTACTAAAGCTCGTCGTTCACTTGGGGTTGGATATATTGGTCTTGCTCACTATCTTGCAAGAAATGGAGCTAAATATGAAGATTCTTCCGCATGGAAATTAGTCCATGATTTAACTGAGGCATTCCAGTATTATCTTCTCAAAGCATCTAATCAACTCGCAGTAGAAAAGGGTGCTTGTGAATATTTTAATCGTACAAAGTATTCTCAAGGAATTCTGCCAATCGACACGTATAAAAAAGATGTAGACGAAATCGTACCTAATAATCTTAACTATGATTGGGAATTGCTCAGGGAATCTATTAAACTACACGGTCTTAGGCACTCAACATTGTCCGCACAGATGCCATCGGAGAGCAGTTCCGTTGTGTCAAATGAAACAAATGGAATCGAGCCACCTAGAGATTACTTGTCCGTTAAAAAATCAAAGAAAGGTCCACTCAAGCAAATTGTACCGAGCTATCAAACACTTAAGAAGAATTATACTCTTCTTTGGGATATGCCTAGCAATATTGGCTATATCAATATCGTTTCTGTAATGCAAAAATTCTTTGACCAAGCTATTAGTGGAAATTGGTCTTACAATCCAGAGCATTATGAAAACAATGAAGTTCCAGTTTCAGTGATGGCTCAAGATTTACTTACAACCTATAAGTATGGTTGGAAGACAAGCTACTATCAAAATACATATGATAGCAAAACTGATTCTGATACTGATGATAAAGGTGAAGCATTAACTCAATTACTGTCTCAATTAGAATCTGAAGACGATTGCGAAAGCTGTAAAATTTAAGGAGAACTTACATGCAATTTATTAAAAACACAAATAGTGAAATCAAAGGAATGACTGTATTTAATAGTAATCATGTAGATACAAAAAAACAGCCAATGTTTTTTGGACAACCTTTAGGAGTTCAAAGATATGATAGTTACAAATATCCTATCTTTGAAAAACTTACTCAACAGCAATTAGGATATTTCTGGAGACCTGAAGAGGTCTCTCTTCAAAAAGATAGAGCTGATTATCAGACTCTTCTTCCAGCACAGAAACATATCTTTACTTCCAATCTAAAGTATCAGATTATGCTTGATAGTGTCCAGGGTCGTGGTCCTGGACTTGCATTTCTTCCCTATTGTTCTCTCCCAGAACTAGAAGCCTGTATGACTATTTGGGAAACTATGGAAATGATTCATAGCCGTTCATACACATATATTATTAAAAATGTTTATTCTGATGTAACAGAAGTATTTGATACTATTCTAGATGATGAGAAGATTCTAGAACGTGCTACTAGTGTTACTGAAGCATATGATGAATTAATTCAATGTGCTCATCAGTGGGACTCTGGAAATCTTTGGAGTCTTGGAGAATCACATACTACTGCAAGAATTGAACTTAAAGAACTGAAGCGTAAGTTATATCGAGCAGTAATGAATGTAAATATCCTTGAAGGTATTCGTTTCTATGTTTCCTTCGCATGTTCATTTGCATTTGGTGAACTGAAACTAATGGAAGGTTCTGCTAAAATTATTGGTCTTATTGCTAGGGATGAATCTCAGCACTTAGTCATCACACAAAATATTATTAAGAATTGGAGAAATGGTGATGACCCACAGATGCTAGAAATTATGAAAGAGGAAGAACAAAATGTACGAGATATGTATCTTCGTGCAGTAAATGAAGAGAAGTCATGGGCTGAATATCTATTCAAAGATGGTTCAATGATTGGCCTAAATGCAAAGCTTCTATCTTCTTATGTGGAGTGGATTACTAACCGTAGAATGAAAGCAATTGGATTAACTCCAATGTTTGATATTTCTATGTCTAATAATCCTCTTCCTTGGACTGAGCATTGGTTAAATTCAAAAATGATGCAAAATGCACCACAAGAAACCGAGATTGAGAGCTATGTTATTGGGGGTATTAAACAAGACGTTAAAAAGGATACTTTTTCGGGCTTTAAACTGTAAAAAAATGAATAGAAAAATTCAAATACCAGACCCTTGGTTTTTATAAATAATAATATAAAAAACCAAAATCATTAACTAAAAATGGCATTTACTCAAAAACTTTACGAAGCATATACTGCTGTTTATGATGAAGAGCTTAGGGTTTCTTTGTCAGAAGAAGCAGAACTATTTGAAGATATTGATTACCTATATGATGAAGAGCTAGAAGAGATTGTTGATGAGACAATCGAATCTATGATTGAAGAAGGGTTTGACCTAGATGATATTGAAGAAGCATTTGAAGATATCCTAGAAGAAGCTACAGTAACTACTGGGCGTGGTGGATATACTAAGCTAAGTTCAGATAAACGCTCTGCTCCAGTAACAACTGGGCAGGGCACTGCAATGCGTCAACAAGCAAGACGTACTGCGGTAGTATCTGCTGCTCGCCAGCGTCAAGCACAGGCAGTTAAAGATGCTCCAGGCAAAGCTGCAGGTAGAGTAAAGGCTGCAGTAAAGAGTGGCGTAGCAAAAGCTAGAAAGGCAGTAGATACTGCTGCTGGTGATTATGCTGCTAAGCACAAGCTAGTATCTGGTAAGAAGGGCCAATCACTTAATAGAAGTGCTATTGGAATGAAGCAAGCTTCAAAGGATCCTTCTGCACGTAGAGATATTCGTTCAAAGGTTGTTGGTCATCTTGCACAAAGAGCGGCTGGCAAGCTTCAGCGTGGAGTAGAAAAGGTTAAGGGAGCAGTTAAGTCTGCAGGTCAATCTGCAGTAGCAAAAACTAAATCTTCTAGCGATGCCGCACAAGCTAAGATGCAAGCAGCAGGATCTGCTGCGAAAAAATCTGGCAAGAGTTTCCTAGGAAAAGTTGCTAGAAAGGTAGCTTCTGGTGCAAGCAAAGTTGCATCTAGACTTGGCGAAGATGTAGATGTATATGATCTAGTTCTAGAGCATCTTCTAGAGGAAGGCTATGCTGAGACTCCAGAAGCAGCTCAAGCTATCATGGTAAATATGTCAGAATCTTGGATCGAATCTATCATCACTGAATGATAAACCTTACATGTATCACTGAGGGTCTTATGACCCTCTTTTTTTATGGCTTGACAAGACCCCAGAAACTTGCTATAATGACTCTGCTAAGGGTCAGATAAATATACTAAGTTAAATAAAGAATATATAATGAAACCTCAGAGTGCTAAAGCAAAAGGTAGGAATCTACAGAAATGGGTTAGAGACCAGTTAATAGAACAACTAGAAATACATCCTGAAGATATTGAATCTCGTTCTATGGGTGCTGGTGGAGAAGACCTAATCATGGCTAGAGCAGCAAGAACTAAGTTTCCTTTCTCTATAGAATGTAAGAATGTAGAAAAGTTAAACGTATGGGAAGCATATGAACAAGCTAAAGCAAATTCTGGAGATTATGAACCAATAGTGGTCATGAAAAAGAATCATAAAAAACCACTAGTAGTATTAGACGCAGAGTATTTTATCAAACTATTCGGAGAGAAAAATGCAGATTGATTTACACAACTTCTTTAAACATTTTGATGAGAACAATCCAAAGCATGTTGCTGCAGTAGAGCAATTTGAAAAAGATTTACTTCTCAAGGCTCAAGACCTAATGCAGGATGAAGCTAATTGGGTTAGAATTTTTAGGGCTAAACCAGAAAAACCTACTTCAACTATTTTAGGAGTTCCTTTCTATCCACAAACCGACAATTATAGAGATGCTGACCGTACTTGTAACAGTTCTGCTTGTGCTATGTGTCTTGAATATTTTAAACCAGGCACGTTAAAAGGACCTAAAGGTGATGATGCCTACGTCCAAAAAGTATTTGCACTTGGAGATACAACCGACCATATGGTTCAGACAAGGGTACTTGCATCGTATGGCATAAAATCTTCGTTTTCTTATGCTCTTACCTTCAATGACCTAGACCGTCAACTTTCTGCTGCAAAACCTGTAGTTATTGGCATCCTACACCGTGGTTCTCTGGCATCTCCTAGAGGTGGTCATATGTGTGTGGTGATTGGTAAAACTGCATCTGGAGATTATGTAGTCAATGACCCATATGGAAGTTTAAATGATGGATATACTGGAGCAGTGACAAATGGCAAAGGTGCAATCTACAAACGTTCAGAACTTGCTCGTAGATGGTGTCCTAACGGAAATGATGGCTGGGGTAGGGTTTTCCAGACACCATAAGTTTTATAAATATCCCAAGTACCTTGACAACCAAATACGATTGTGCTATGATTAGCTCAAGTCTAAAGACAGTAAACCTTTTGGCATATCCGCCACGAGTCCAGCTGGAAATATGTTACTCGCTATGCAGATAGCATAGAAGGAGGCATTACTGATTTTAGGCTTATCGGGTAGGTGTCCGAGTGGTTTAAGGAACCTGACTGTAAATCAGGCGGCTCTGCCAACGTTGGTTCAAATCCAACCCTGCCCATTGACAACACCAATTTATATTATAAGCGATTGAGTTGTTGTCATTTTGTGCCCAGGAGATTGCCTCTTGAAAAAGAGGTATACCCCTTTCTCTATTGGGATGTAGAGTTCTATTCAAATTAATGCGTTTTATTTCAACACTTCTTATTGCTTCAACACTTATTGGATTTACGCCCCAAAAAGCTGAAGCGGCCAGTGGATGTTCAATGGCTTCTCATTATGGTGTCGGTGATGGATATCACGGTCAAACCACCGCTAACGGTGAAAGATACAATGCATATGGTAAATCGGTAGCACATAAGTGGCTTCCATTTGGTACTAGATTACGAGTTACAAATCAATCAAATGGTAAATCAGTTATTGTGCGAGTGAATGATAGAGGTCCATATGTCGGAGGACGAGACCTTGACCTGTCCTACGGGGCATTCTCTTCAATTGCCCACCCAGGACAGGGAGTGGCTAGAATCTGTTATACTTCTGCATAACAGATAAATAATGGGGAGATTCATTCTCCCCTTCCTCATGTCAATGAAAGATTTTCCCGACGATGAAAACCAAGTAGTAGATATTCTTGCAAAGTCAGGATATCTACAAGCAGAAAACGATAAACTAAAAGTATCTTTGGAATCTTCAAATACTTTAAATGTTCAACCAAAAGGAACTGTATTTGGAGCAAAAGTTAAAGTAGAACAAGATGGAACAATTACTCCAACTTTAACTTTTGATACAAAAAAACTTAGAGAAAAAAATAATTACGTTCCTCCAAAAGACATCGTTGATGAAGCATTAGAAAATTTTTGGGACAATAACAATGTTTAAACTTTTTGAAATACGAGAAGGGAAGTTTAAAGTATTACCTCAACTCAATCCTAAATATTTCAAAGGATTTATTATTATTTCTATTATAGCAATAATTATTGCTGGGTTTTCTAACAAACTAAATATAGATGAAAAACAACTTTGGAAGATATATACTGCAATAGTTCAAAGATTTGGTCTAAAGCAGGACATTCCAGATTTACCAGATAATCAAAAACAAATTGATGCAAAGGTAGAATTAGAAGTTGACAAAGCATTAGAAGAATACTATCGCTTGACAGGAGATGATGGACATGTTAAAATTCCATCACCACGATACTCAGAGAAATCAGTTGACACCAACGTGTGCTATACTGATGAGTGTCAAGCATTAGGAGGAGAAATCCGACTCTGTGCTCCATGGGTCCCAGACTGCCCCTTGACAAAGCAAGAATAGTCTGCTATACTTAATACACAAATGACTCAGTAGCTCAGTTGGATAGAGCATCTGCCTTCTAAGCAGTTGGTCGGGGGTTCAAGTCCCTCCTGAGTCGTGACAACTGAATATTTAAGGTATGAAACAATGTACAAAATTAGATGTAAAGATTGCAACACTGAATTGCAAGTAACTCAACCAAACCGTGGTCAATCATGTAAGTGTCCTAATAGAGCTTACATACGACTTGACAACAACGGATTACCTGTTATAATTGCTGAAGACATGAGCCGAGTTGAAATGGTGAGTGGATTCACTAAACCAAAAGAAAAGCAAAAAATTATGGAACCATTGAATGTCCCCAAAAGACGAATAAGAAGACTAGATTACGAAGTTCGTTAATTTAGTCTGGGACTGTCGCCTATTGGTTAAGGCCCACTGCTTATAACGGTGTGAACGGGGTTCAATTCCCTGCAGTCCTATTGGAGAGCGACGGTTCTCCAAAGGGTGTGACAGAAAAATCCTTGTGGTTACTCACGGGATAATGTAATAGGTTAGGGATGGTGCCCGCTATTTCGTTGAGAAATCAAAGGTATAGAACTTCTCGCCAAGAAGAACCTAAGTGTTGGGAAATACGTTGTCAGTGTAACCTTCCCGATTGTGAGTATGACAGAATCTCACCACCCACCCAAAATATTCATCATCAGAGTTTGCCAGTGTGTAGATGATGTCTCAGTAATAACTGGAATTGGGGAGAATAATGAAGCCGCTTGATTTTAAATCAAGATTAAACATGCATCTTATTCTCTCATCAAGGTCTCATCGTCTAACTGGTCAGGACGTTACCCTTTCAAGGTAAAAATCCGAGTTCAATCCTCGGTGAGACTACCACGGAATGTAGCTCAGTTTGGTAGAGCACTCGCTTTGGGAGCGAGATGCCGTAGGTTCAAATCCTATCATTCCGACTTACCGTTAACAGAACTTTCCTTCTGACGGTAAATACCACTAGTATATTATTCAACATAGACTACAATCGCCGTTGTTTAGTTTACTAGTTTGACGTTGAACTGCAAAGTCAGCATACGGATAGAGATTAGGTCCCTGGTTTCACACCTAATCCATCTGGGGGATTAGCTCAATTGGTAGAGCAGCGCCTTTGCAAGGCGAAGGTTAGGAGTTCAAATCTCCTATCTTCCATTCCCACTACATTATTTTTTATGGGAGACTCAGTTAAGTATCAAATTGAAAAGTCTAGGGAAGCACTTCGCTCTGCATTAGAATATGGTGCAATGCACGAAGATGTTTGGACACTATCTCAGATTGCTTCTGCTCTGAGTACTGTAGAAACACTTCTCGGTACTCCAGAACAAAAGAATTACAATCTAGCAAATCCTTACTACAAAAGATACATGTCTACTGGTGTAGAAGACGCAATTTCATTCAAATAAATAAAATCAATACCCTTCAAGCCTATCAACGATGCTCAAACAGAGGGGTCACTGCGGGGTTAGTTCAGCGGTAGAACGCTATCCTTCCAAGTTAGATGTCGTCGGTTCGATTCCGATACCCCGCTTCCCCTCATATGGGAATTACTATGTCACTTATTTCACAAAAGGATAGAGACCTTGCTATTGAGGCATTAGATTTCTATCTCTTCAATAAACAATTTGATTTTACTGAAGAAAAAAGAATGGAAGTAAATGCTCTTATTAATTGGATTAAGTTAGAAAAAACTAAACATGAAAATTAATCTTTGGTATTGTGAAACGATGAATCAATGGAGGTGGACTCTTGTAGATGACCATCGACCAATTGTTAAAATGGAATCTGGTCAACGTCCAGATTTACGTGATGCAATGAATGATGTAGCAAACACAGTTGAATATATTTTATCTCAACAGTGATTTTTATTGGAGTGTAGCTCAGCGGTAGAGCGGTCGGCTGTTAACCGATTGGTCGCAGGTTCGATCCCTGCCACTCCAGTTACTGCAATTTGTAGTAAACCTGTAGGAACCAAAACCTCTTCCTGGTCATGGCTAGGTAATGTAAAGAGGGAGGCTTAAGGTGATGCTCTCCCCTCCTACCAATAAATACTAGTATCGGTAGATACTAAAATGAAATACAAAATCTCTTCACAATATTGTTATTATAACGATGAAATTGTAGAAATGTATTTCATTAATAATGTACCTTTTACATTTGAAGAACTTCCTACAATAATGCAGGAAGACCCATATGTACAAGTTGAAGCATCTAGTAATCAAGAATATACTCCAGAAGATTTATATAAAACTTCTTTTTATCTGATTGATGAAGAATGCCATCCTTGTTTATTTCCAGTAGATTTAGAAAATCCTGAAGATATGCCAAAGGATTAATGCCTCTGTAGCTCAGTTGGATAGAGCAGGGCTTTTGTAAAGCTCAGGTCGCATGTTCAAGTCATGTCAGGGGCTTAAAAATACATACTATTCCTATGTACGAAAATCAGACAGAATTTGAGTTACAACTTTTGGCATTTGGGAAAAGAGTAGAATATATTCTTGCTGCAGAAATGGCGGGAAGAATGAACGCAAATGATGCATATAAGGAAATTAAATTTTTATTTGAGAATGTTAAAAAGTTTCGTAAATCAGAAAAGAAACAAGACCATCCATTAGACTACGACCAAATTCCTGATAGGTATTGATTATGTTGACACAAGGACTAGTTGAAACTGAAAATGAAGACCCTGGATTTGAGATTACTCATCTGTCATTCAGGAGAAAAGAATCTTCACAACTCTATGGTGGTCCCGTACATTACTATGTCGGTAACATTGTATTTCGTCTGACAAACGAAGATGCAAAAGGTCGTATGGAATATATCATGCAAGAGAACGAAAGAGTTCGTGTATCACCAGACGAAGAGTTACATGATAAGTATTATGATGGTCTTCACTTCAAATTTGATACAAAAGAAAGAGAAGATGATGCAGTTGAGGATGAAGATGGACAAAAGTTTTATCCATTAGAAATTATCAATAAACATGGCATCAAAGATGAAGATGTATTCATCTGGGGATACCGTCGCAACATGGACCCTATGCATGATTTCATTGAATACATTGAGAAGTTCGATTGTTATCGAATGCACGAATACTTCCAAGACACCCCAGTAGTTCGTGGTATAATACAGTATCTCCAAGACATGAAAGATGGCAAACCCAATCCAAGTCGCACGGTCTATCATGAGCAGTTTCTCAACACGCTCACAAATCTCTGCTGGTGGTGGGACTAGAACTTGCGCCAAGTGTAAGACCGAGCAACCCCTTGACAAGGACCACTACCAAGTGGTAAAATACTTTCGTTCTGGGTTTTCTTATTATTGCAACGAATGCAATAAGCCAAAGCCCAGAGATTGACAACTAAATACTTAAGACACGGATGGTCTATAACAGCACTGGTCGGGAGCAACCCCCTTTTTAATCTCATGGAAGACATACAACATATACTAATCTCTACAGTAAAAGAAATTGACGATGCTATTAAAGCATTAAAATTAATTCAGGTTAATTTAGATATGAAAAATTATGTTAAAATTCATGAGACAATTAAAACCCTTGAAACTAATAAACAATATATCTTAGTAAAAGGTCTCGGAAAGACTTAAAAATTTGCCCTGGTGGAGTCAAACATGACCCAAAATTAGTCCTCGTCGGATGGACATAAAATATGCCGACTGGTGCGGATGTGGAGTTAGACTCCCGCCGAGTTTCCAATTTTCTCGTAAACAAAATTGGTGGCGAGCCTGCAATGGGAGTTGACAACTCCCACGACTCCTAGTATACTAGGAGTTTCCTGGAAGTGAACCCAACTGGAACGGGAAGCAGACAATGCATAAAGTAGTTGGTTCGATTCCAACCACTTCCAACAATCTAAATAAAATCTGTAGTTAATCATTTAAAATTATGATGATTCGTTCATTTATTGCTGCTGGTGTTGCTGCTGCCTCAATGGCTGCTCCTGCCATGGCACAAGTCACCAGTGTTTCACAACTGCGTGATGTTCAACCAACCGAATGGTCTTACCAGGCTATTTCTAACCTAGTATCTCGTTATGGTTGTGTTGCTGGTTTCCCTGATGGTACTTTCCGTCCTGGTGAACCTGCTACTCGTGCTCAACTTGC